>OIYG01000906.1_pt1 | contig 25233 bp, 15 predicted proteins | sample 1587861 | NCBI WGS metagenome assembly OIYG01 (sample SAMN03283272) | human gut metagenome | biome: human-associated habitat; material: feces | host: Homo sapiens | place: Peru | collected 2012 | reverse complement strand
GTGAGGGTGGTAGAACAGTAGGTGCTGGTGTTGTTGGTACTATCATTGAGTAATATCTAACTCAGCAAAGATGTATGTCCGTAGCAGTATTTTTTACTGCTACGGATTAATTGTCTTAAGGTGCTAAAAATTTGTACCTTTTAATTTAAGGTTTTTTTTATGTCAGAAACAACTAGCAATAAAGTCCAGCCTGCTAAGAAGGCAAATGCTAAAAAGACAGCAAATGGCACAGATTCAATGCTGTTTGTATCTCCAGTTGTAAGCGCAATTTTTTGGACTATTTCTATTGTTTTAGTAGTTGCAGTTATCTTAGGTAACTGGTATTACACAAGTTTTGTTGCAGTAGATGAAGGTAACTTATCTCGTCTTCTGCGTGTAGCAATTGTTATCGTTGGTTTTGCAGTTGCTTTAATTGTTGCACTTCTTACTAATAAGGGTCGCACCTTATTACAGTTTGGTCGTCAGTCATATACTGAGTTACGTAAAGTTGTATGGCCAACTAGACAAGAAGCTGTGCAGACAACATTTATTGTTTTCGTAGCTGTTTGTGTTGTAAGCTTATTCCTGTATCTATGCGATATCGTATTTTTACAGTTAGTTCGCCTATTTACCTTATAGTAAACACCAAAGGATTTTAAAATGGCAGATATTGAAAAGATTGAAGCACCAGAAGCTCCTGTAGCACCTGAGGCTCCTGTTGTTGATGAGACCTCAGCTTTAGATGCAAACCCAGATTTAGCTAAAGATGCACCAAAGAAAAATAAATACTTTGGTGGTGATACCTTCCGTTGGTATGTAATTCAGGCTTTTTCTGGCTTTGAGCAGAGAGTTGCTTTAACTCTTGCTGAAAGAATCAAGATCCACCATATGGAAGATTACTTTGGTGAAATCCTTGTTCCAAAGGAAAAGGTTAAAGAAATCAAAGACGGCAAGAAACGCGAGAGTGAGCGTAAGTTCTTCCCAGGTTATGTTTTAGTAAATATGAGAATGACCTCAGAGTCATGGCAGTTAGTAAAACATACTGATCGTGTTTTAGGCTTTATCGGCGGTACTTCAGAAAAACCTCTTCCAATTACTGAGGCGGAAGCTAATAAGATCCTAAACCGTCTGAAGGAAACTGAAGATTCTCCACGTCCAAAGACCATGTTCGAAGTTGGCGAGCATGTTCGAGCTATCGATGGAGCTTTCAAAGACTTCGTTGGTACTGTTGAGAAGGTGGACTATGAGAAGAACCGCTTAACAGTTTCAATTGCAATCTTTGGTAGAGCTACACCAGTAGATCTTGATTTCACTCAGGTTGAAAAAGATATCTAATCATTTTGGGGCTCATTTTTAAATGAGCCCTAGTCTTTAAAATCCAAAATTTCTTTCAATTTCAGCAAATAAAGATTAATAGCTTTTTTCTTGCATTAATTTATTAATTATTTGTTGATTATCCTCACTAATCTGTGTATAATCTCAAAGCTATTTTTACGCTGTTTGTATTATTCAATCGTGTTAAAAAGCGCGACCAATCGGTCAAGGGAAGCTCAATCGTGAATTGAGCGATATCACCCACATTAATTTTCAGAGGAATACCTCAAAATGGCAAAGAAAGTTACTGCCTATATTAAATTACAGGTTGGTGCTGGTAACGCAAACCCAGCTCCTCCAGTTGGCCCAGCATTAGGTCAGCACGGTGTTAACATCATGGAATTCTGTAAGGCATTCAATGCTAAGACAGCAAACATGGAAAAAGGTTTACCTGTACCAGTTATCATCACCGTATATCAGGATAAGTCATTTACATTCGTATCAAAGACAACCCCAGCTTCTTTCTTAATTAAGAAGACTTTAGGCTTGAAGTCAGCTTCTCACAAGCCAGGTACTGAAGTTGCAGGTAAGATCACCATGGAACAGTGCAAAGAGATCGCTAAAGCTAAAGAGCCAGATATGACTGGTGCTGATCTTGATGCATCTGCACGTACCATTGCTGGTACAGCTCGTTCAATGGGCATCCAGGTGGAGGGTTAATCAATGGCTAAGATTGCTAAGCGTTTAAAAGAAATCCGTGCAGCTGTTGATAAGACCAAGCAGTACGATGTAGTTGAAGGCTTCAAGTTATTAAAAGATACTGCAAAAGCAAAGTTCGTAGAGAGCGTTGATGTAGCAGTTCAGTTAGGTATTGACGCTACTAAGTCAGATCAGAACGTTCGTGGTGCTACCGTTTTACCAAACGGTACCGGTAAGACTGTACGTGTTTTAGTATTCACACAGGGCGAGCTTGCTGAGCAGGCAAAGGCAGCTGGTGCTGATCACGTTGGTATGGACGAGTTAGCAGCTGAAGTTAAGAAAGGCTTTGCTGATTTCGACGTTGTTATCGCTTCACCTGACGCTATGAGAGTTGTAGGTCAGTTAGGTCAGATCTTAGGTCCACGCGGTTTAATGCCTAACCCTAAGGTTGGTACCGTAACTCGTGATATTGCAACTGCTGTTAAGAATGCTAAAGCAGGTCAGGTTCGCTTCCGTAATGATAAGTCTGGTAACATCCAGACTTCAATCGGTAAAGCTGACTTCACCGCTGAGCAGTTAGCTGACAACTTATCAGCTTTAATTGCAGCTATCATTAAGCACAAGCCATCAGCAGCTAAGGGTACCTTCATCAAGAAGATCTGTGTATCAACCACTATGGGTGTTGGTATTCAGATTGATAAGAATACTATTGCTGCAGAGAAGGCAATTCAGGCTGAATAATCCTGAATAAGCATCCGGTACTGATGCTTGTAAAGAATTTGGAAAGGGGGCATTGCCGCCAAACCAAAGACCGCAGGGGGTAGTACCTTAATTATCCTGCGTAGGCGGAGCCTGAATACAGGCTCCGGTGGTCCCGAAAGGGTATAGTCCACTATGGACATTCCAGGAGTCACTGCTAAAAATGGCATTGAATATCGAAGACAAAAAGGCAATCGTTGCTGAAGTCGCCGAAGTAGCCAAGAAAGCTGTGTCAGCTGTTACTGCAGATTCATGCGGTATTCCAGTAGCAACTTTAACCAAACTACGTAAAGAAGCTCGTGAGAACAACGTTTATTTACACGTTGTTCGTAACACTCTTCTTGCACGTGCTTTAGAAGGCACTGAGTTTGAGTGCATCAAGGATTCATGTAAGGGTCCAACCATCATTGGTTTATCTTTAGAACATCCTGGTGCTGCTGCTAGAATCTTCAAGAATTTCGCAAAGTCATGCGATACTTTCAAAGTTAAAGCTTTAGCTTTTGAAGGTAAGGCATATGACAGCAAAGACATTGATGTTCTTGCAACATTACCAACATACGAAGAAGCTATTGCTCACTTAATGGCAACCTTAAAAGAGGCTGCTGCTGGCAAGCTGGTTCGTACTCTTGCCGCTCTTGGCGACAAGCTTGGTTCAGAGGCTGGTGCTCAGTAATAGCACAGCTAGAGAAGACTTATTTAAGTCGATTGTTTTTTTTCAGGCATAGCCTGGTTATTTTATAGGAAGTTTAAAAATGGCTTTATCTAAGGATGAAATCATTGAGGCAATTGCAGCTCTATCAGTTACTGAAGTTGTAGAGTTAGTTAAGGCAATGGAAGAGAAGTTTGGTGTTTCTGCTGCTGCAGCTGTTGCTGCTGCTCCAGCTGGTGGTGCAGCTGCTGCTGAAGAGAAGACCGAGTTCGACGTTATGTTAAAGGCTGCTGGCGCTAACAAGATCGCTGTTATTAAGGCAGTTCGTACCGCTACTGGTTTAGGCTTAAAGGAAGCTAAGGACTTAGTTGAGTCAGCTCCTGCTAAGGTTAAGGAAGCAATGCCAAAGGCTGACGCTGAAGCTTTAGTAAAGGCTTTAACCGACGCTGGTGCAGAAGCTGCTTTAGCTTAAAAGCTAGCTACCATAAATTGGCTCGCATCGGGCCAATGACAGCTTAAAAAACTGTTCAAAAACGTAACCCGATCCCCCTAAAATGGGGGCTCGGGTTCGATGCCTTAATATACTAAGATGCTAACGCATCCTATCCGGAAACAGATCAAATAGAGGATCACCTATCCATGGTCTACTCCTACACTGAGCAAAAACGCATCCGTAAGGATTTTGGTAAGCGTGTAAAAGTTTTAGATACACCTTATTTATTAGCAGTACAACTCGATTCTTTTAAACAATTTATTAGTTCAGATCCAAACAACGAGAATGGTTTGGTTGCCGCTTTCAAGAGCGTGTTCCCAATTAAGAGCTATTCTGGCAATGCTGAACTTTGCTATAACAGCTTCCATTTAGGTGAGCCTAAATTTAATGTACACGAGTGCATGATTCGTGGTACTACTTATTCAGCTCCACTTAAGGTCAAATTAAGCTTAGTTCGTTACGAGAAAGATTCTCCTAAGACTGTTAAAGAGCGTATTGACCAAGATGTGTACATGGGTGAAATCCCACTGATGACCGACAACGGTACCTTCATTGTTAATGGTACTGAGCGTGTTGTTGTTTCTCAGTTACACAGAAGCCCTAGCGTATTCTTTGATAACGACAGAGGTAAGACTTACCCTGGTCGTATTTTATTCAGTGCTCGCGTAATCCCTTACCGTGGTTCATGGTTAGACTTTGAGTTTGATCATCGCGATAACTTATTCGTACGTATTGACCGTCGTCGTAAGTTACCTGCAACTGTTTTATTACGTGCTTTAGGTTATAACACCGAGCAGATCTTAGGTTTGTTCTTCGATACCGTTGAAATCGAATTCAAGAACAACAAGATCAATATGGAACTTGTTCCAGAGAGTTTACGTGGTGAAACTGCCTCTTTTGATATCAAAGTAGGCAAAGATGTTATTGTAGAAAAGGGCCAGAAGATTACAGCCCGTCACGTACGTCAGTTAAAGAAAGCTGAAGTGACATCTTTAGAAGTTCCTGCAGAATATCTATTAGATAAGATTGTTGCAAAAGACTACAAGAACAAGAACGGCGAAGTAGTATTAGCTGCTAACACATTATTAAATGAAGACAACATCACAGCAATTGCTACAAACGGTTTAAAGAAGATTGAGATCCTTTACACCAGTGCAGTTGATGAAGGTCCTTTCATTGCTGATACTTTACGTAACGACACCACACGTGATCTAAGCTCAGATGAAGCTGATAAGAATGCAGCTTTATTCGAAATCTACAAGATGATGCGCCCTGGTGAAATTCCTACTGTTGAAGCTGCTGAAACTTTATTCAAGAACTTATTCTTCGCAGAGGATAGATACGATTTATCATCAGTTGGTCGTATGAAGTTCGACAGCCGCTTCGTTGAAGAGAAGAATTTCAAGGCAGGTGTTGCACGTCTTTTAACCTCAGCTGATTCACAGTTAAATACCGCAGATTCAGGTGTTTCTGTAGTAAACGGCTTCGTATACGCACAGTATCCTAAGATTGTTGATTTAATCAAGCCTCTTCTAGATCCAGCAGAAGTAGAGTGCATGCCAAACACTGTTCCAGAGCGTGTTGCTGACAAGCTGCTAGGTTTCTTAGATAACATTCTGATCCCTGCAAATAAAGATCAGATGTTACCAGCTCAAGAGCGCTTATTACATAAGGTTAAGATCCAGCCGAAGGGCGGTGAGGCTTATACCTATGATAGAGCAATAATCATTCCTTTATCAGTATTAGAGTTAGAGAGCAATGTAACTGAATTAGAAGGCAAGGCTACCGATCCTAAGGGTAAAGAGATCAATCTTGATACCTCATTCATCGATAACGAGCCTTCACGTGGTACTTTAAGCAACAGCGATATCATTAAGGTAATCCGTTACTTAGTTAAGATCCGTAATGGTAAAGAGACCATCGACGATATCGATCACTTAGGTAACCGTCGTATCCGTTCAGTTGGTGAAATGGCTGAAAACCAGTTCAGAATTGGTTTAGTTCGTGTTGAGCGTGCTGTTAAGGAAAGATTGTCTTTAGGCGACTTGGATAATACAACTCCACAAGAGCTTATCAACGCAAAGCCTATTTCAGCTGCAATTAAAGAGTTCTACGGTTCAAGCCAGTTATCACAGTTCATGGACCAAAACAACCCATTGTCAGAAGTTACACACAAACGTCGTATTTCTGCTTTAGGTCCTGGTGGTTTAACTCGTGAAAGAGCAGGCTTCGAAGTACGTGACGTTCACCCAACTCACTACGGACGTCTATGCCCAATTGAGACTCCTGAAGGTCCTAACATTGGTCTGATTAACTCATTAGCTGTGTTTGCTCGTTGCAACGACTACGGCTTCTTAGAGACTCCATACCGTTTTGTTAAGGATGGTGTTGTTTCTGAAGAGTTCCAGTACTTATCAGCAATTGATGAAGGTCAGTACGTTATCGCTCAGGCTAATACCGATTTAGATGAGAACGGTAAGATCTTATCTGACTACGTACAGTGCCGTTACAAGGGTGAATCAGAAGTTCGTAAAGCAAGTGACGTTCAGTTCATGGACGTTTCACCTCAGCAGATTATTTCTGTTGCTGCAGCCTTGATTCCATTCTTGGAACACGATGATGCTAACCGTGCTCTGATGGGTGCTAACATGCAGCGTCAGGCTGTTCCTACAGTTCGTTCAGAAAAACCATTCGTTGGTACTGGTATGGAGCGTGCGGTTGCAGTTGACTCTGGTGTTTCTATCATCGCAAAACGTGGTGGTGTTGTTCAGCACGTTGATGGTGGTCGAATCGTAATTCGTGTAAACATCGATGAGATTGAAGGTGATCATGATGCAGGTATTGATATTTACAACCTCATCAAGTACACCCGTTCAAACCAGAATACATGTATTAACCAGAGACCATGCGTTTCTTTAAATGAAAAGGTAAAAGCTGGTGACGTTATTGCTGACGGTTCATCTACCGATATGGGTGAATTAGCATTAGGTCAGAACATGCGTATCGCTTTCATGCCTTGGAACGGTTACAACTACGAGGACTCTATCCTTGTATCTGAGCGTGTTGCTGCAAAGGACCGCTTAACCACCATCCACATTGAAGAGATGTCATGTATCGCTCGTGATACAAAGCTAGGTCCTGAGGAAATCACTGCTGATATTCCTAACGTAGGTGAGTCTGCATTATCTAAACTTGATGAGGCAGGTATCGTATACGTAGGCGCTGAAGTTGTAGGTGGCGATATTCTGGTTGGTAAGGTAACACCAAAGGGTGAAACCCAGTTAACTCCAGAAGAAAAGTTATTACGCGCAATCTTCGGTGAGAAGGCATCAGAAGTTAAAGATTCTTCATTAAGAATGGCTAACGGCGAGACCGGTACCGTTGTTGACGTTCAGATCTTTACCCGTGAAGGTGTAGAGAAAGACAAGCGTGCTAAAGAAATCGAGGAGATGCACATCAACAAGGCTAAGAAGGATTTGGACGAAGAGTTCAGCTTCTTAACACAAGGTCTGTTACATCAGGTTCGTGTTCACCTTGTAAGAAATGGCATGTCTCAAGAGAAAGTTGATGCGATTGCCGATGAAGATCTGTTAAAGCAGCGTCTTGATGATGATAAGGCACAGCGTCAGTTAGAAGAGTTCTCTGTTCGCTTAGATGAGTTCTCTAAGGAATACAAAGAGAAGTTTGAAGCAGAGAAGAAGAAGATCACCGATGGTGACGATTTAACTCCAGGTGTACTTAAGATTGTTAAGGTTTACGTTGCTGTTAAACGTCGTATTCAGCCAGGTGATAAGCTTGCTGGTCGTCACGGTAACAAGGGTGTTATTTCAAGAATTAACCCAATCGAAGATATGCCATACGATGAGACAGGTCGCCCAGTAGATATGGTTCTAAACCCTCTAGGTGTGCCTTCACGTATGAACATCGGTCAGGTTCTTGAAGTTCACTTAGGTTTAGCTGCTAAGGGCATCGGTGAGAAGATTAACAAAATGTTGATCGAGCAGAGAGCAATCGCTGAAATCAGAAAGACTCTTCAGGAGATCTATGATTTAGGTGATACCTCACAGAAGGTAGACATTTCATCAATGTCAGATTCTGAGGTTATGACTCTTGCTAACAACCTTCGTGATGGTTTACCTGTTGCAACTCCTGTATTTGATGGTGCACAGGAAGAGAACATCAAGGAAATGTTACGTATGGCAGGGCTACCTGAGTCAGGTCAGATGACTCTGTTCGATGGTAGAACCGGTCGTGCCTTTGAGCGTAAGGTAACCGTAGGTTACATGTACATGCTTAAGTTGAACCACCTTGTTGATGACAAGATGCATGCTCGTTCAACAGGTTCTTATAGCTTAGTTACTCAGCAGCCTTTAGGTGGTAAAGCTCAGTTCGGTGGTCAGCGTTTCGGTGAGATGGAAGTTTGGGCACTTGAAGCTTACGGCGCAGCTTATACTCTGCGTGAAATGCTTACTGTTAAGTCTGATGATGTTAACGGTAGAACTAAGATGTACAAGAACATTGTTGATGGTAAGTACACAATGGAAGCTGGTATTCCTGAGTCATTCAATGTTCTATTACGTGAAATTCGTTCACTTGGTATCAATATCGATCTTGTCCGCAAGGAATAAGTTTCTAGTTTGGGGTAGTAACTCTACCCCTGCTTGGCTACGACAATAGGAGAAACTGTTGTGAGCAATATGGAAAACGGTCAGAACGAAGATCTTTTAGAAGGTCTTGCTAGTCAGACTCCAGTGGCTAACACTGAAGATTCAGCAATGGATCTTGAAGTAAGCGATAGCCTTGGCAAGCTTGCAAATCGCAGCAATGCGTTCAAGCAGCGCCTTGAGGACTTCGATGCTATTAAGATTGGTCTGGCTTCCCCAGAAATGATCCGTGCATGGTCATATGGTGAGGTTAAAAAGCCTGAAACCATCAATTACCGTACATTCAAACCAGAACGTGACGGTTTGTTCTGTGCTAAGATTTTCGGACCTATCAAAGATTATGAGTGTTTGTGCGGTAAGTACAAGCGCTTAAAGCACCGCGGTACTATTTGTGATAAGTGTGGTGTTGAAGTAACTCAGGCTAAAGTACGTCGTGAGCGTATGGGTCACATTGAGTTAGCTTCACCTGTAGCACATATTTGGTACTTAAAGTCATTACCATCACGTATCGGCTTAATGCTTGATATGAAGTTACGCGATATTGAAAGCGTACTTTATTTTGAGAGCTATGTAGTTACCGATCCAGGCATGACTGAGTTATCAGAGCGTCAGCTGTTAACTGAAGAGCAGTACATGGATGCTTTAACTCAGTATGGCGATGATTTCACAGCAAAGATGGGTGCTGAGGCTATCTTAGATCTGTTAAAGCAGATCAACCTTGAAGAAGAGTTAAAAGCTGTTCGTGAAGCTTTAGATTCAACTTCATCAGAGTCAAATCGTAAGAAGTTTGCAAAGAGACTGAAGTTAATCGAGTCATTCATTAATTCAGGCAATAAGCCAGAGTGGATGATCTTAACTGTATTACCTGTTTTACCACCTGATTTACGTCCTTTAGTACCATTAGATGGTGGTCGTTTTGCAACCTCTGATTTGAACGATTTATATCGTCGTGTAATCAACCGTAACAACCGTTTAAAGAGACTGCTTGATTTAGCAGCTCCTGAAATTATCGTACGCAACGAAAAGCGTATGTTACAAGAGTCAGTAGACGCTTTAATGGATAACGGTCGTCGTGGTCGTGCTATTACTGGTTCTAACAAGCGTGCGTTAAAGTCACTTGCTGACATGATTAAAGGTAAGCAAGGTCGTTTCCGTCAGAACTTGTTAGGTAAGCGTGTTGATTACTCTGGTCGTTCAGTAATTACTTGTGGACCTTTCTTACGTCTACACCAGTGCGGTCTGCCAAAGAAGATGGCAATTGAGCTGTTCAAGCCATTCATCTATGGTCGTCTTGAGATCCGTGGTTTTGCAACCACCATCAAGGCAGCTAAGAAGATGGTTGAAAGAGAGGATCCAATCGTATGGGATGTATTAGATGAAGTAATTCGTGAGCATCCTATCATGTTAAACCGTGCTCCTACTCTTCACAGATTAGGTATTCAGGCATTCGAGCCTGTTCTAATTGAAGGTAAGGCAATCCGTCTGCACCCTCTAGTATGTCCAGCATTCAACGCTGACTTCGATGGTGACCAGATGGCTGTTCACGTACCATTATCAGAAGAAGCTCAAGCTGAAGCAAGACTTCTTATGTTAGGTGCTAACAATATCCTATCTCCAAAAAGTGGTGACCCAATCGTTACTCCATCTCAGGACATGGTATTAGGTAACTATTATCTAACTATGGAAAAAGCTGGAGAAGATGGCGAAGGTCGTGTATTTAAAGATTCTAACGAAGCATTAATGGCATATGAAAGACGTGAATTAACACTTCACACAAGAATTGCTTTACCAGTAGATTCATTTAAACACAAATTATTTACTGAAGGTCAAAAAGGTAAATATTTAGTAACTACTGTAGGTAAGTTAAAATTCAATGAAATATTACCAGATTCATTTGCATATTTAAATGAACCAACATTAGATAATATTCAAGGTATTACTCCAAATAAATACTTTATTGAAAAAGGACAAAATATTCCTGAAGTAATTAAAGGAATGGAATTAGTAAAACCTTTCCCTAAAGGAACACTAGAAAATATTATTGCTCAAGTATTCAAACGTTATAAAACTACTGAGACTTCTATAATGTTGGATAAATTAAAAGATTTAGGATTTAAATATTCAACAATTGCAGGTATTACTATTTCAATTAGTGACGTTGTTACTAGTGATAAGAAAAACGAAATTATAGCAGAAGCTAAAAAAGTAGTTGATAAAATAAATAAACAATATCAACGTGGTTTAATTACTGATGATGAAAGATTCCAAAAAGTAATTGCTACATGGGACGACGCTAAAGGACAAGTTCAAAAAGAACTATCTGAAAAAGCAAATAAATATGTTGATAACCCAATCTTCATGATGATGCACTCAAAAGCGCGTGGTTCAATTTCTAACTTTACACAAATTGCTGGTATGCGTGGTATCATGTCTAAACCAGATGGTACTCCAGTTGAAATTCCTATCACATCTAACTTTAGAGAAGGTCTATCAGTTGCTGAATTCTTCTTATCAACACATGGTGCACGTAAAGGTAGTGCCGATACAGCTCTTAAAACTGCTGACTCTGGATACTTAACTAGACGTTTAGTTGATGTATCTCAAGATATTATCGTAAGAGAAGCAGATTGTGGAACTGAAAATGGCGTAGTTGTACGTGAATTTGTTAACGATAAGACTGGCGAAGTAATTGAAAAACTATATGACCGTATTGTTGGTAGATATACAAATAAGAAAGTTATTAATCCAGAAACTAAAGAAGTTATTGCTGATAAATTAGAATACATTACAGAAGCAATAGCTGATAAGATAATTAAAGCTGGAATTAAAGAAGTAGAGATTAGAACAACATTAACTTGTGATACAGTTAATGGTGTATGTCAAAAATGTTATGGACGTAACCTTGCTACAGGTAATATTGTAGAAGTTGGTGAAGCTGTTGGTATCATGGCTGCTCAATCAATCGGTGAACCAGGTACACAGTTAACAATGAGAACATTCCATACTGGTGGTGTTGCTGGAGGAGAAGATATTACTCAAGGTCTACCACGTATCCAAGAATTATTTGAAGCAAGAATTCCAAAAGGAAAATCTACAATTGCTGAAATTAATGGGCAAGTATCAAAAATTGAAGAAGACCATGGTAAATTTAAGATTAGTGTTACAAACAAACTTGAAACTAAAGAACATGTATCGAATTACGGAGCTAAACTTCGTGTATCATTAAATGATACAGTTGTTGCAGGTGACAAATTAACAGAAGGTGCTATTAGTCCAAAAGAATTATTAGCAGTAACTGACCCACTTACAACTCAAGAATATATCTTGAAAGAAGTTCAAGGTGTATATCGTAGCCAAGGTGTTGATATATCTGATAAACACGTAGAAATTATTGCTAAACGTATGATTTCTAAGATAAGAATTGTAGAGTCAGGTGACACTAAATTCTTACCAGGAGCTCTTGTAAATTATAGACAATTTACAGAGGGTAACAAAGAAGTAATCATTAATGGTAAACGTCCTGCTACAGGTAAACCAATCTTACTTGGTATTACTAAAGCATCACTAGAAACCGATTCATTCTTATCTGCTGCATCATTCCAAGAAACAACAAGAATTCTTACAGATGCTGCAATAAGAGGAAAAGTTGATACATTACAAGGATTAAAAGAAAATGTTATCATTGGTAAATTAATTCCTGCTGGTACAGGTGCTAGACAATATAAAAACGTAGAATATGAATTAGCATCTCAATTTATTGATGAAGAACCAATAGATAAACTAGAAGACGAATTAATGGAATAATAAAAGGACCATAAGGTCCTTTTTGGTTGTATTTTTTTTGAAAATATAATAAAATATTAATGGTGATATAAATGTTGAAATTGAATAATAGAGGGTGGGGATTGGCTGAAATGATAGGATTTTTAGGTATATTATTACTAGCCCTATTAGTTGTTGCTTTACTTGCCCATAAATATGGAAATATATTAGGAATTGTTAAATAATAAAAAAGTTCAAATTATTTTGAACTTTTTTTGTTATCTTTTTTTAATAAATCACGTATTTCTTCTAGAAGTACAACTTCTTCACTCTTTTTAGGAGGTTCGTTTTTCTTTTCTTCATGCTTTTTTACAAACAATTTATTTATAAACTTAATAAAAATAAATATACAAAAAGCAATGATTAGAAAATCAATAATATTTTGTATGAAAGAGCCATAAGCTATTTTAGCATCACCTATAGATATTGATAAAGATGAAAAATCACGACCACCAATTATAATACCTATTAAAGGAGTTATTATATCATTAACAAGTGATGATACAATTTTACTAAAAGCGCCACCTACTACAACACCAACAGCTAAATCTAAAACGTTTCCTCTGGATATGAATGTTTTAAATTCTCCTAGAAAGTTATTGAATTTTTTCTTTTTTTCGTTAATCTTTTCTTTATTATTCATTTTTTACACCTCTTTTTAATTATACAACAATATAGGTGTAATAAAAATTAATTTTTAATGTTTGTATATATTTCTTTACTAATAACACTACTGTTTTTTCTTTTAAATTCTTTATTCAAATAATTATAATAAGCACCAGGAGTAATAATACCATTTATCTTTAATATATCACTACCAGTGGCACCCAATACGCTATCTACTAATTTTACACAGTTTGTTGAAAATAAAAAATAAATTTTCCATTTTCCTTTATTAAATTTGTAGAATTTAGCCTTAGTATATCTATATAGTATGCTAGCATAGTCGTTATATTCATTTATATCATCAAGCTCTTGTTTACATTTCCATCTATAAGAGTATTCCATGATTTTTTCTAATTCTTTTTTTATGCGCTCCTTTTGGAGAGGTGTAAGAGATACTCCAAATGAAAATATTGTTTTCTTTGAGTGTGAAGTACAAAATTTTAAATAACTTTGTTTGTTGTTTATTGTAAAGAATGTTCCATCTCCTAGAGTATCAAAAAGCATCTTGGATGATTCGTCATATGAGCCATAAGAATAAACCTTATTTTCAAAACATAAATCAGCATGTCCCACTTTACCAACTGCACTATTTTTAACGTGTATAAATATTTCAAGATCCACTTTCCCACTAGTATTTTTATTATTAATATGTACAGGGGTTACATACTTTTCTAATAAGTTATTTATCTTAGTATAAACATTGTAAGGGATTAGCACAGACGCAAAAACTGGTAAAGTAATTCTGAATCTTCTTTTTCTTGTTGAAAAAATTTTTGGGAAGATATCCTTGATTAAATCATAGACATAAGTAATGCCAAAAAGAATTAAATATATACCTAATATTATGGTTAATATTTTTATGTTCTTATTTGGTTGGCTAATCATAATAACGCTAAAAATAAAATCTGTTATACCAGCTAACAATGTTGGGTGATATCCTTTTAATTTTTCCTCTTTATAAACAATATATGAAAGAAATTTAATTATCCCATTTATCATCATATAAAATCCAAAAATAATTGGAAATAAAGATAAAAATGTATTTTCTTTTGAAAGAAAATATATCCCAAATATTATAGTAGTAAGAGAAATAAAAATATTATTTTTTTTCTTTGTTTTTATGATATTAAAAACTAAAGATATAGCGCCAGCAATAATCATTAAGTGAGATACAACAAGGTGAAATATTTTTGCTGATTTAGTAGGGATTGCTATTATAGTAATTCCTATTCCTATAAATAATATAGCGTTTATTGCTAATGATAATCTTGATATATACTTCTCTTTCATAAAACACCTCATATTAATTTTAACACACTATTGTTAATCTTACTTTAATAGTGCAAAAAAAATCTGATTTTATGAACTTTTTTAAAGAATTAATATATGATATAATTATTTTAGAATACAATAGGTATTGATAATAAAAAGTAGGTAATAGATATGAATAGATATAAAAAATTTTTAGAAAATTGTAAAACAATTGAAAAGTACTATAATTATTTGATTTGTCTCACTAACAATCATAATTTTGTAGGTCCAACTAATGAATGGATTATAGATAATTATTATATCGTAGTTGAGCTTAAAGAAACTATTAAAAAAAGATTAAAAGAAGATAAGAAAATTAAAGAAGTTATAAATCAACCACTTGATTTTTTTACTACATTAAATAAAATGTGTTATGCCAACAATTTCAATATAAGATATGAGGATATACTTAAAGTAAGTGAATATTATCAGAATAGGGAAGAAAAATATTTAAGTTACAAAGTTTTAGAAGCAATTCCAATCGAAGTTTCTTTTGTGATAATTGAAAGATTGTCAAAACTATGTAGCGATAAAAAAGAAAGCCAAGAAGCAAAACAAAAAATAAGAGATTTGGTATCAAACTTAGAGGATAAACTTATATTAGGAGAAGAAATTAATTTAAAAGAATATATTACTTTTGATAAAGAAATTGGTGAACATCCTGAAATTATAGAGCAGTTAAATGATAGTCTTAAAGAGTTAGGAAGCGTATCTAATAATTTGTTCGTCCAATTAAATACAATGCTAGAAGAATATAACTTAGTGTTAAAAGATTTAATAAATAAAGAACACATTGATAGTATTAATAATAATATCTTAATTTCTAATATATTTAATTCACTTAGGGAAATTTTCAAAATTAAAACTGATAATTTGTTTGATAAATTAAGTAAAACAGAAAAAGTATTAAAACAGGATTTATGCTATAAAAAAATGACAGGGGAAACTAAATCTTTGTATCGAAATATAATCATAAAAAATTCCAAAGGGACTTCAGAATATAAATATGCATGCAAGCTTTTAGAAAAAAGCAAATTAAATGACAAACATATTGGATTTTATTTACAAAAAAAGATTAACTATTCTTTAAGAAGCAGGATTTATATATTATTAATAGTGTTTCTAACTATACTAATAACTGCTTTTTTAGCCAAAGTAACATTCGAACTTTTCTGGTTAGCATTTATTCTATTATTGATTCCTATAAGTGAAGTTGTAATTCAGCTAACAAATAGGATTATGTTAAAATCCAATCCGTGTCAACCTCTACCAAAAATGGACTTTTCAAAAGGAATTGATAAAAATAATGCAACTATGGTAGTGATTCCTACTATTGTTAAGAGTAGGGAAAAAATAGATGATATGTTTTCAGCGTTAGAAAAATACTATTTAGCTAATAAATCAGAAAATTTGTATTTCACATTATTAGGTGATTGTTCAGAGTCTAAAACTCAAAAGACTACATATGATGATGAAATAGCTATTTATGGCATAAAAAAATCTAACGAACTAAATTCAAAATATAATCAAAAGATTTTTTCTTTCGTATATCGAAAACGCATCTTTAGTGAAGGTGAAGATAAGTATTTAGGTTATGAAAGGAAAAGAGGAGCATTAATTCATCTAAATAAACTTTTACTTCATAAGATGACGAAAAGTGAATATGATGATTTTATATATATTGAGAATGTTAAAGAAATTAGTAGTGAAATTAAATATGTAATAACTATTGATACAGATACAGAATTAGTGTTAAATACAGCTTTATCATTAACTGGAGTAATGGCTCACCCTTTAAATAAGCCTGTTTTAAATAAGAAAAAGAATAAAGTTATATCAGGATATGGAATAATTCAGCCACGTGTTAATGTTGATATAGAATCCACTAATAAATCAATATATTCTCAAATAATGGCAGGAATAGGTGGTTTTGATATATATTCATCTATAGTTCCTAATTTCTATCAAGACGTTTTTGGCGAGGGAAGTTTCGTTGGTAAAGGTATATATGACTTAAAAACATTTGATGAAATTTTATCAAATACTATTCCTGAAAATTTAGTTTTAAGTCACGATTTGTTGGAAGGAAACTATTTAAGATGTGGTTATGCTTCTGATATTGAGGTAATAGATGATTTTCCATCGGAATTTGTAGTTGAATCGTCTAGACAACATAGATGGGCAAGAGGAGACGTTCAAATACTAGGATGGTTAAAGAAAAAAGTAAAAGATAAAAAGGGAAGCAAAGTAAAAAATCCACTAAATCTAATTGAAAAATTTAAAATTTTTGATAATGTTAGAAGAATTTTTATCAACCCTTGTATGCTTTTATTATTAGTATTGTCATTTATCTTTGGTAATCCATTTTTAGTATTTATAACTATTTTAATGGTTATATTCTTACCAATGTTATTTTACTTAAAAGAGTTATTACACATTCAAAATAAAAAGATATTTACATTTAAATATTACAATAATTTAATGTATGGATTTTTTAGTATTTTGTACCGTGTATTTATATCTTTAGCAACACTACCATATTATAGTTATTTATATTTGGATGCTTTCTCACGTTCTATTTATCGAATGACTATTAGTCACAAAAAATTATTAAATTGGTTAACAGCTGAAGATGCTGCTAAAACCTTGAAAAAAGATTTGTCAGCATATTTAAAACAGTTTTGGTTCAACTATGTCATATCACTACTTTTGATAGTTATATCATTGCTATTTGCAAAAGAGTATTTATTAATCGCTATAATAGCAACAGCATCTTTTGTTAGCGCTCCTTTCGTTTTATGTTATTTTAGTATACGTAAAGATGTAGAATTGACTGGATTAAGTGAAAGACAAAATCAAAAAATGGAAGATATCGCTCATAAGACATGGCTTTATTTTAGTAAGTTTTTAACAAAGGAAAATAATTATTTAATTCCTGACAATTATCAGTTGAATAGAGAAAATAGGGAAGACGTAAAAACATCTCCTACTGACATTGGAATGTCAATCACTTCCGTAGTATGTGCTAGTGAATTAGAGTTTATAAATGTAAAAACATCACTTGATTTATTGAAAAATATAATCACTACAATAGAAAAACTAGAAAAGTGGAATGGGCACTTATACAATTGGTATAATATAAAAACATTAAATAAAATAGTTCCGTATGTTATTTCATCAGTGGATAGTGGTAATTTTGCAGCATCATTAATTGTGGCTAAGGAATACTGCTTAAAGCATAAAGATCTCGATTTATATAATCGAATAAGCAATTTATTTGATGCTATGAACTTTACTAAGTTATACACTAAACAAGACGTATTTAGTATTGCATATGATACGGTTACAGACGAATTATCGATCTATAACTATAATAAATTTGCAAGTGAAAGTAGAATTCTTAGTTACATAGCTATCATGAAAGGAGATGCCCCTTCTAAGCATTGGTTATGTTTAGATAAGACTTTAACAAAATATAAGAAACATAAAGGACTTGTTTCATGGTCTGGAACATCGTTTGAATACTTTATGCCTTTAATATTTATGAAGACTTACCCTAACACATTACTTGATGAAAGCTATTTCTTCTCTAAATTTTGTCAGAAAAGTTATATGAATGAAATAGATCCTAGAATGCCATGGGGTATTTCTGAATCCGCATATGATGAATTGGATGATGGATTAAATTATAAATATAAAGCATTTGCAACTCCGTATTTAAAAGTGATAGATGAAAAAGAAGAACGTTTAGTTATTTCGCCATATGCATCAATTCTAACTGTAACTACTAATCCTATTGATGTATATCTCAACCTAAAGAAATTTAAACGTTTAAATATGTATGGAGAATTTGGATTGTATGAATCTTATGATTATACAACTAGTAATAGAGTATTAGCCTACTATGCTCACCATCAAGGAATGATTTTGGCGTCATTAACAAACTATTTAAAAGATAATGTTATTCAAAGGTATTTCCATTCTGATTTACGTGCTCAAGCTTTTGAAATATTATTAAAAGAAAAAGTACAATTGAATCCCGTTATAGATATGAAAATAGTAGGATATAAAAAATATAATTACGAGAAAGAAAAAATAGTTAATGATATAAGAGAGTATAATTATATTTCGGATATTCCACAGTTATCAGTTTTATCTAATTCACATTACACAGTATTAATCAATGATAGAGGCAATGGTTTCAGTAGATATAATACAACACAGCTAAATCGTTATAGAAAAATAACGGAGCAAGAGTATGGTAGTTACATGTATATAAAAGATCTGAACACTAATAATATTTGGTCAAATACATATGCACCGACAAATGTAACACCAGATAAATATAATGTAGTATTTGCTAATGATCGAATTAAGTTCTTGAGATTAGATAACCAAGTTTCAACTCAAACTGAAGTAATAGTTATGAAAGATCAGAGTGCAGAAATTAGGAAGGTTACTTTCAAAAATAACTCTGATACTGTAAAGAAATTAGAATTAACAACTTATACAGAAGTTATATTAGAAGAAAATATTGATGATATAATTCATCGTACATTCAAAAATTTATTTGTGAGTAGTAAGTATGATATTGAAAATGATTCATTAATACTATGTCGAAGAAATAATAGTAAAAATACATCGGATTATATGTTTGGGAAATTACTGGTAGAAAATTCACAGTATCAAAATAGTTATGAGACTGAAAGAGAACATTTTATTGGTAGAGGACATAATCTATATGATGCAATAGCATTAAATAAAAATTTAAGCAATGAAACAGGTAGCAATATAGACCCCATCTTATCAATAAGAACAGTAATAGATATTGAACCTAAAAAAGAGAAAACTGTTTATTACATTCAAGGTTTCAGCAAATCTCTAGAAGGTATTAATAAAATATTAGACAATTGTTTAACTGTATCACAAATTGAAAGAGCTTTTGAATACTCAAGCCTTGCAAATAGTATGACAGCTAAATTGTTAGGAATAGATGGAACAAGCATAAGAACATACAACATAATGTTAAATTATTTATATCAAACAAGTAGACACTTTATTAATGATGACAGGAAGAGATTATTAGCTAAGAACACTTTGAATCAAAGTAATTTGTGGAAATTTGGTATAAGTGGTGATAGACCAATTGTACTAGTTGATATTAGTAATGGTGAAGATTCACATCTTGCTAAGGATTCAATAAGAGCTTTTGAATATTTTAAAAGTATGGGAATATTTATTGATCTAGTAATAATAAACAGTGAAACAGAAGAATATAAACAAATAGTAAGAAAAGAAGTTGAACAAGAAATATACCGTAGTAATAAATTATTTGATTTTAACAATACTCCTGGTTCAATTCATGTAATTGATTCTGATTCTCTTTCTTCTGAAGAAAAAATACTTTTAAATATGGTAGCTAGACTATCATTTAAGTCAGATAGAGACTCTTCGTTAAGTGATGCTGTTAACAAAATGCATTTAGAAAATAAAATGGTAAATTACAAAACCATTAAGCCTGAACCTTTAATTGATTTTGATATTGATACTACTAAAATTAACAAGTTTAATGGTTATGGTGGATTCATTAATAATGGTAAAGAGTATATTATAACAGATCAAAACACTCCTACTCCGTGGTCAAATGTTATAGCAAATGAAAGGTTTGGAACTATAGTAACAAATAATGGATGTGGATTTACATATGCCTATAATAGTCAAATGTTTAAATTAACGTCTTGGACAAATGATATAGTAGTAAACGATAAATCTGAAGGGATAACAGTTAATGATAAAGAAGTAAGAACGGCTATATGTAGGCATGGTTTTGGGTACTCTATATTTGAATACGATGGAAAAGATTACAACTTAGAAACAGTTCAATTTGTAGCAAGAAAAGATGCAATTAAATTTTACAAAAATAAAATTACAAATATAAGTAATAGTAAAAAACGTTATAAAATATCATTTTGGATAAATCCTACTATGGGTCCAAATGAAGAAAAATCAAGTCGTTATTTATTATCAGAGTTTAATAATAATGTTAATTCTATATTAGTTAGAAATGTATATAGCATTAATTTTTCAAACGTATATTTATTTATGAGTTCTACATTACCTATTAAGAAGTATTCGGTAGATAAAATTCTGTTTAAATCTATTACGATTGAATTAGAATTGGATTCAAATGAAAGCAAAGAATTTTCTTTTATGTTAGGTGCAGAAGTTAACATTGATGAAATAAAAGAATTAACCACTAAATATGATAATTTAGAAGTAAATAAAGAATATGAAAAAATTAAAAATTATTGGAAAGATGTTTTAGGAAGAGTAAAAATAAAGACACCAGATGATAGTTTCAATATTATGATGAATGGTTGGTATTTATATCAAACAATCTCATCACGTTTATTTGCTAAAGCTGGGTTTTATCAAGTAGGTGGTGCATACGGATTTAGAGATCAATTACAAGATGCAACCAATATATGTGAAATATCACCCGAAATAACAAAAAGACAGATACTAAATAATGCAAATCATCAGTTTAGAGAAGGAGATGTACTACATTGGTGGCATGAAATAAATAGATTTGGTCTTAGAAGCAGATATAAAGATGATTATCTATGGCTTGTTTATGCTACCAATAGATATATTAGAGTTACTGGTGATATTAAAATATTGGATGAGATAGTATCATTTGTAACAGGTGATAGCCTTAAGCCAAATGAAGAAGAAAGAGGAATGAACTATACATATACTAACGAGAAGTCAAGTTTGTTAGAGCATATAATATTATCAATTAATAGAACTATAGAATATACTGGAGACAATGGATTGCCTTTAATTGGTGGAGGTGATTGGAATGACGGTATGAACAAAGTTGGTATTCTTGGAAAAGGTACAAGTGTATGGCTAGGTTTCTTTGCTTATATGACAATAAGAGACTTTATGGATATTTGTGACGATTACAATATTAAAATTAACAAGAGTTTATATATTAATTATTTAGTTAAATTAAAAGAACATCTAAATAAAGTAGCATGGGATGGTGAATATTACCTAAGAGCTTTTTACGATAACGGTAATAAATTAGGATCAAAAAATAATAATGAATGCAAAATCGATCTGATATCTCAAAGTTTTTCTATTCTTTCAGACATCATTCCATTTGATAGAATAGGGAGCGTTATTAAGTCAGTTGAAGATAATCTGGTAGATAGAAACTTAAAAATAATAAAATTACTTGATCCACCATTTAAAAACACAAAAGATATTCCTGGATATATAATGGATTATCCAAAAGGCATAAGAGAAAATGGTGGGCAATATACTCATTCTACAGCATGGTATATTATGGCATTAATAAAGGCAGGGCATATAGATAGAGCATACTCTTATTATCAAATGATAAATCCTGTTAATAGAACACTAACTAATGAAAAAGTAACAGAATATAAAATAGAACCTTATGTCATTGCAGCAGATATATATAGTAATTATAGATATCCTGCAAGAGGTGGATGGAGTTGGTACACTGGAAGCGCAGGCTGGTATTACCATGTTGGTTTGAAAGATATTATTGGTTTTACTATAGAAGATAACTATTTGAGATTGGAACCTAATGTATCATCAAGTTGGAAAAATTATGAATTAGAATACAAATATATGGAAACATTATACAAAATTAAAGTAAATTTAAAAGAAAATAGAAACAGTATAATGCTAGATGGAGAAAAAGTTAACTCTAATTCTATAAAATTAAAAAATGATAAAAGAATCCATGCGGTAATTATTAATTTAAAAGGAGGAAGCTCGGATGATTAAAACTGATTTCAATAGATATGTATCAAAATTTATATCAGAAGGTGATAAATTAAAATACCATAAGCAAAGAAAAAAAATAAATAATGATTTAACTGTCGGAGATTTATCTTATTTAAATGACATTAATAGTTACATATCTAGAGATGAATTAAATGAAATTATTAAAACTTCAGCATACGTTAAGAATAACTGTGATATATTTATAGTAATAGGCATAGGGGGCTCTTATATGGGAAGTAAGGCAATTATAGAATCTTTGCTTCCAACTTTTAAAAAAGTAAGACCTGAAATTATTTTTATAGGAACAGATTTATCAGCTGATTATTATAAGGAAGTAATTGATTATATCAAAGATAAAGAAGTAATGATAAACGTAATATCAAAATCGGGAAATACTTTAGAGCCAAATATTGCTTTTGAGATTATCAATTATATATTAGAAGGTAAATATAGTAGTGAAGAATTAGAAGACCGAATAATTATAACAACTGATAAAAATAAAGGAAGCCTAAGAAAATTAGTTAATGAAAAAGGTTATAAAAGTTTTACAGTGCCAGAAAAAATTGGAGGTAGGTTTTCGGTTTTCACTCCAGTCGGCTTACTACCATTAGCGGTTGCAGGTGTTGATATATTAAAATTATTAGAAGGATTTATGGATGGTCAAAGCTATATTGAAGAAGCTGTTGATTATGCAATAACTAGAGATATTCTATTTAAAAAGAATAAACAAGTAGAAGCATTTACAGTATATGATCCGAAGTTATACTATTTTACTGAATGGTTGAAACAATTATTTGCAGAGACGCAAGGAAAAGAAGAGAAGGGTATTTTACCAATTTCCAATATTAATACTAGGGATTTACATTCAATGGGACAATTTTTACAAGAAGGTAATCCAATAATTTTTGAAACTGTGATAGAAGTAGAAAAAGCACAAACTATAATGATTATGAAATACAATAAGACATTAAATGAAATTAATAAAATTGCAAGAGAAAAAGTTTGCGTAGCCCATTATAAGGATAAAACTCCAAGTAATGTTATAAGTATCGAAAATTTAGATGAATATAATATTGGCGAATTAGTAAAATTCTTTATAAGCGCTTCCATTGCGGGGGCCATATTAATGAATATTAATCCTTTTGATCAACCAGGAGTAGAAAAATATAAAATTTTAGTGAATGAAGCATTAAATAATACATATATCTTTTAATAAGACAGTTTTACTGTCTTTTATTTTGATATAATGATATAATTATTTTAGGAGGTAAAGATATTATGTTTGTTGTAGTATTAGTTATATTAATTGTAATTATTCTCTCATCGATCAAGCAAATAAACGAATATGAAAGAGGAATAAAATTTTCTTTCGGTAAGTTTAAAGAGATAATGCAACCTGGATGGAGAATAGTTATACCAATCTTTCAATCTTATAAGAAAATCGATATAAGAACAAAAGCAGTTGATGTTCCAGAACAAGATGCAATTACAAAGGATAATGTTTCAATAAGGATTAATGCTGTAATTTATTACAAAATATTTGATGCTTCAAAAGCAATTTTAGCAGTTGAAAACTATTATTATGCAGTAGGACAATTGGCACAAACAACTATGCGTAATATTGTTGGTTCGGTTTCTTTGGATGAGTTATTAAGCGAAAGAGAAAAAATATCCACAGAAATATGCAAAGTAATAGATGAAGCAACGGACCCATGGGGTGTTAAAGTAGAGAATGTAGAATTAAAGGATGTCGCACTACCAGAGGAAATGAAAAGAGTAATAGCAAAAGTAGCAGAAGCAGAAAGAGAAAAGATGGCCGTAATTACAAAAGCAGCAGGTGAAGTAGAAGCATCAGAAAATCTAGCAAAAGCCGCAAGGACAATGAGTGATTCAGCAGGTGCATTACATTTAAGAACATTAGCAACAATAAACGATATAAGTTCAGATCAATCAAATACTGTTGTATTTGCGATTCCACTAGAAGTATTACGAGCATTTGAAGGGAACCCAACAGTAGCTAAAGCCATAACCGATAAAGTAATTAAAACAAAAAAATAATCCACAAGACCTGTGGATTGTTTTTATTTGTAAAATAATGTATAATATATCTAGAAAGAGGTATAGTATGAAAAAAAATAATAGAATAGGAGAGAGGTACATTATTCATAGTTATAAACACGATGGTAGTATACATAGAGCCTGGGATGAAGCAGTACTTTTAGATGAATGTGAAGACTATCTTGTGTTTGGTAATGAGCGCACCAAAGTAATTGAGTCGGATGGCCGAAGTTGGAAAACAAAAGAACCTGCAATAATCTATTTCTATAAAAATAATTGGTACAATGTAATAGGACAATATAAAAAGGATGGAATATATTATTATTGTAATATAGCTTCACCATTCGTGATTGACCATAACACAATCAAATATATAGATTATGATCTTGATTTGAGAGTATTCCCTGACGGTGCATTTAAAGTATTAGATAGGGGCGAGTACAACTATCATAAAAGCAAAATGAACTATCCGGATAGCATTGATCTAATATTAAAAGGTGAGCTATCAAACTTAATAGAGTTGGCTAGAGCTAAAGCGGGACCTTTTTCAAAAGGTATGGTAGAAAAATATTACAATATTTATAAAGATGTTAAAGAAAAAAAGTAATAGGAAACTATTCTTTTTTTTATGCATATAATACACTTAGATAGGGAAAAACCAACCTTATTTAAAAAAAATAAAAAAAAATCAAAATAAGTGTTGACTTACAAAAGGAAGTCTGATATTCTAATACATGTCGCTTGGGAAGAGCGATAAAGAATGTCAAATACATAGTTAGAAAAAAGTAAAAAAAATGTAAAAAAAGTATTGACTTTACTGAGTATGTCTGATATATTAGTAACGCAACTCAGAAATTGCAGTTATGATCTTTGAAAACTGAGCAAAACGTCAATTTGAGTAGCTAGGAATTAATTAAATTAATCAAACTTAAAAAATATATTTTTTGGAGAGTTTGATCCTGGCTCAGGATGAACGCTGGCGGCATGCCTAAGAC
>OIYG01000903.1_pt1 | contig 25268 bp, 18 predicted proteins | sample 1587861 | NCBI WGS metagenome assembly OIYG01 (sample SAMN03283272) | human gut metagenome | biome: human-associated habitat; material: feces | host: Homo sapiens | place: Peru | collected 2012 | reverse complement strand
AAATTCCTAACGGAATTTCATCGCATCTTCTTCGGGACAACATGTATATCATTTCTCAAATTAATCGAGCGTAGAGGAAGTGGTATGAAGAAAATCATCGGCGAATATCAGCGATATGATAATTTGAAAAGCTACCATGCTCCTGAATTCAGCTCTAATACTTCTGAATTCCACGCCGTTTTGTGGAACCTCAATTATGAGACAAGTGTCAAGAAAGAGTTCGTAAAAGAAGATGCAAAGTTCGTAAAAGAAGACGCAAAGTTCACAAAAGAATTCATAAAAGCCCAAAGAATCATTTACAAACTCATCTCCGAACAACCTCAAATCAGCGCAGCCGCTATGGCAGAAAAAATAGGAATATCTTCGCGTCAAGTTCAGAAATACCTGAAAAGACTCACCGATTTACAACTGATAATCAGAGAAGGTGGCCGCAAGAATGGATTTTGGAAAATCATCGACAACGATTACGAAGATTTTTTCAAGAGAATATAGAATGAAATGAGGGTGTATCGCCAGCGATACGCCCTCATTCATATCTGTCAGTACACCTTCGGTGTTATCTTTGTTTACTTTATTTCTTTTTGTTTAGGTGGTTGAAGATTTCGCCTTGTTTTTTCTTGGCGGCGGCAATGCTGGCTGGGTCGCCTGCTTTTGCGCCGTATTTTCCCAGTTGTGGAATGTGGAGCACTGCACCCACTGGAATGGTGTTGGGGTTAGGATATTTTGCCTTGTTTTCTTCGTAGATGTAAACCCAGAATTTATCGGAGCCATAGTGTTTGCGGCTCATGCGATAGAGGTTGGTGCCCGGCTTAATGGTGTCGGTGGTTCCGGCAGCCACATTTGCCGTGGTTGGTTTTGCAGCCTCGGCCTTTTGCTTTTCTTCCTCGGCTTTCTTCTTTTCCTCTTCCGCCTTTTTCTTTTCTTCGTCTGCTTTCTTTTGTTCCTCGGCAGTCTTCTGCTTGTCGGCATCTGCTTCGGTAGAGTTTTCGGCTAATACTTGTTCGGAAGCCGGCACCGAATCGGTTGAAACATTTTCAACGAAAGGTTCCTCGTCGGCTGGCGTAGCCTCGTAGCCCTTCATCAAATACAGACGATAAGCAAACAACGTAACAATCAGCGTGGTCACCACACCCACCACGAAGCCCTCCAGCAGCGAACGGCGTGTAATGCGGCGCTTGTCAATCTCTTGACCCACACGCTCATCAGCCAGTTCCTCGCTCACCATTTCACCTTCGGCTTCTGCTTCGGACTCACCTTCTGCTTCGGCGTCTTCCGCCTCATCTTCAGGCTCTGCCACGGCAGATGGCTCAACTTCCGTTACTGATTCTGGCTCGGCTTCTTCCTCTATTTCGGCTTTTTCTTCCGAAACGGCTTCTTCCGGCTCGTCAGCAAGTTCTTGGACAAGCACTTCGGCAGGAGCCTCTTCCTCTGCTGGCACTTCTTCCGATGGCTCAACAGGAGCCTCAGCCTCTGTTTCTGCTTCCTCTGACTCAGGTTCTTCCACAGGAGCCACGAACACAGGAGGCATCACCACTTCTTCCTCTGCGGCTACGGGTGCTTCAGCGGCTGTTGGCTCGGTGGCGGCGGTTTCTTCCTCGGCTGGTGCTTCGGTTGGCTCACCGGCATCGATGGCGGCGAGTTGGTCGTCAGTCACGTCATCATCGAGGATTTCCGTTTCAAAGTGCATAAAAGGCTGATTGATAGCCTCTGCCATATCTTTATCGGGGGCAAACGACAGTTTTTTATGCCCCGGTATCTCAATTTCTTCGCCCGTGTTCACGTCCACGCTTTTTCGAGGACTCACTTCGGTGAGTTTAAACGTGCCAATACCCTTCACCTTCACGCTCTCGCCATCGATAAGCGACTGTGAAATAGTGGCAAACAGTTCTTTCAGAAACAGTTCGCTCATGCGCTTTGAAGTATTGGCATATTGTGCCACTTGCTCAACAAGTTCGGGAAATGTCACCTTATTGTTCATGTCGTTACAGAATATTCAAGTTCAACGAAATTACTTCAAGCGGTTTTTCAACACGTTACTCACCTTGAAGGCCAACACCACTTTTGGAGGAACGAGCATACGCTTTCCATTACTGGGGTTTACCACCACACGTTCGTTCTTCTTTTTAGCCTCAAAATTTCCGAAACCCGGTATAGCCACGCTGTCGAGCGCACCGCAGCGAGTTTTCACCACTTCTGCGAATGCCTCCATCAGTTTAGCCACATCGCCTTTACTTCGTCCCAGATTTTCTGAAACCTTTTCCAAAAGTTCCTTGTTGTCCATAATAGTAATTTTATCATACAAAATTAATCAAACCTACCGCAAACTGCAAATAATTCCCCAAAAAAAGGCTATTCCTTTTGCCTCACACAGATTCCACGGATCTCACTGATTTTTTTGTGGGTGGGAAATCTCACAGAGGTTGGTGGAAAGGGCGTGTGGGGTTGTCAGAGTGCTCCGAGTGCTCTGAGTGCTCCGATTTACCAAGGCTCACACAGATTCAACAGATTTAACAAAAATTATTCGTGGGATTTGTGGTTTAATTCTTTGGGGTGAGGGATGAAATAAAGCTGCGGGAGCATCGGGGGGGATGCTTCCGCAGCTGGGTTTTATTTACCGCCTAAGGGGCGGTATGAGGGGAACGGGAATCAGCGTTTGGGGCTGATGAGCACTTTTTGAGTGGAGGTGGTGCCGTCTTTGTAGTAGGTGCGCACGATGTTTACACCCATTGTTGGTTGAGAGAGCACCATACCGTTCACGGTGATGTAGTCAACGTGGTCGATTTCCTTCTCTGCATCAATCTGCTCTGTGCCGCTTGGCTGCATAAGTGTGATTTCGTATTCACGGCTAAATGCATCGTTGCTGTCGAGCGATACCTTCAAGGTGGCAGTTTCGCCGCCATTGGCATTTGCCAAGAGCACTTGACCTTCGTTGCCCAAAAGCAGGTTGCTTGACACTGTCCAGGTCACGCCTTCAGGAACACCCACATAGAAGCCCTTCGACACCTGGCTGCGTGTGTCGAGAGAATCGAGCACGAGAGCGGCCGAGTAGAACTTCACCACAGCAGTATCGGCGAGCACGCTCATCACTGGATAGCAGTTGCTGCGCTTGGTCCAAGTGCTGTCGAGGTCCAAGGTGGTGATTGCCACGGTTGGCAGAGCCATGCTGTCGGCATCGTTGGCGTAAACAGATGTTACGGTCTGACGGTCGTAGTACACGTTGGTGTACACAGTGCTTGCAATGTCCTTGCCACCGTAAATATTACCACAAGATGCTGAATCGGCAGTCGATGCGCAATCCACATTACCGGTATTGTAGGCGTTGGTCACTTCAGTGTAATATTTCACTGGCAGACCAATAATGCCGCCCACTTGCTTGTAGCCATGCACCAAACCGTGATTAAACACATTGGTGAGGGTGGCTTTACCTGTACCCATCACACCACCTACATTGTAGGCAGTGGAAGCAGATGTGCCTAACGACCAAACTTCGCCGGCATTGCCACTCTCTTTGATGATTGCGCCAGAGGCACTATTGCCACACACGCCACCAAGATTGTAACGAGCCTCTACGCTACCCACATTGTAGCAGCCAACCACATTACCAGAGTGGTTACCAACCACGCCACCAGCCTGATAGTCGGCTACTACATGACCGTAGTTCACGTCAGCCACAACATTTGCGTCAGAGCCAGTAGAACCCACGACACCACCAGCGTTGTTCTTGGTGGCAATCACTTCGCCATAGTTAGCGCAATTAGTAATCAAAGTAGGAACCTCTTCGGTGCCACGACCCACGATGCCCACGATACCGCCAGCGCCATTTGTCTTGGCGAGCACGGCACCATAGTTGTAGCAGCTGTCGAGCAGATTGAATGGAGTGCCACCGCAGTTACCTACGATACCGCCAGCGCCGTATGTGCCCGACTCCACTTCACCATAGTTCACATTGCGCTTAATGGCATCGGCTTTAGAAACACTGCCGATAATACCGCCTGCGGCATAGGTGTTGGTCACGATTTTTGCGCGGTTCACACAGTCGGTCACTCCGCAAGCATCATTTGACTGGAAGCCTGCAATACCGCCTGAATAGTTTTGGCTTGAATATACTGTGCCCTCATTGAGCGAATTGGTAATATTGCCCTTGCTTGAGCCCACGATACCGCCATTAGAATACTTACCTTCAATGGCACCTGCATTATAGCAACTGTCGAATGCCACATCGGTATCAGTAGAGCCAGCGATACCACCAGCCTGACCATTAGCAGAGGTAATCATACCATAGTTGCGGCAGTTGATGAAGCGAGCCTTAGGATTAGCGGTGCCTACAAAGCCACCCACGAAGCCCATCTTCAGCGTTGCCACCTGTGCACGGTTCACACAGTTGCGCATGGTGCCTGATGACCGACCTGCGAAACCGCCGATGTACCAGTAACCGCCAATCGAACTGTTTGCGCCAAGAGTGAGGTTTTCAATCACGCCATTGTCGCCAACGAGTCCGAACAGGCCCTTGTTGCTACCGGTTTTCTGATCTTCATTGTAGTATTTGAAACCGTCGATAGTCTTGCCGTTGCCGTCGAAATGGCCTTGGAAACGAGTAGCGCCATCGTCAACGAGCATCAGCGATGCTTCGGCGTCGCTACCGAAGTCGAGGTCGTTGACCAAGAGCAGGTATTCGCCGTCGAACGAAGCCTCATAATTCTTAGAGTAGCGTGCCACAGTTTGCCAGTCGGCAACAGATGCAATTCGCCATGGGTTGGTCTTGGTGCCTTCGCCATTAGGGAGCATCTTTGGAGCGGCAAACAGAGGGTATTGCTTCGTGTAGTTGCCACTTGTGAAAGTGAGCGTGTCGCGCTCAACCTCGGTGATAGCAGCAATGTTCAAAGTGGTGCCGCTAAGGGTGAAGTTTTTAGCATTCTTCAACGCGAAAGTCACGCCCTTCTGTGCCACCACTTTTGAAGCGTAGCGCACCGAGAATCGAGAATCGGTTTTTCCTTCAGATGCAAACAGAATGTAGTTGCCACGGTTGAATTGTGCGGCAGGTTCGCTTGCAAACGCCTTCAAAACAGGATATTGACCTTTCACATAATCCCATTGCTCGGCATCAAGTCCCTTGAGAGCTTCGCCCGAAACGAGCGATGCAGTTGGGAGTTTGCTCACGCCATCCACGGCAAGGGCATTGCCAGCGTTTTTGCCAGCAAGTTGTGAATCGTAATAGCAATCTGCGGTCACTGTGTTGCTGGCATTGTAACTGCCGAATACGGTGCCCAACTTATCGAGGTTTGCAAATGAATAAACCACGCCTGTTGAGAGCAGTTGCTTGTTAGTGGTGCGGTAGTTGTTGTAACCAATCACGCCACCCACGCTGTTACCGCCACTCACATAGCCCTGGTTGAGCGAGTTGGTGACGATGGCGTTGTTCACACCAATCACACCACCCACATTTTCAAGTTTGGTGCTGTCGGATTCGAAAGAAGTGAGCACAGCAGCACCCACCACGCCATCGTTCTGGCAGCAGTCAACGGTGCCGAAGTTTGCGCCCACTACACCACCAGCCACCGACTGGCCAGTGAGCACTGTGCCGGCATTGTAGCAACCAGTCACGGCAGAGCCTTCAGCATTGTAAGCCACAACGCCAGCCGCGCCTGTCTTCACAGCCTTTACAGAGGCATAGTTGCGGCAATTCTCAATGCGGCCACCATTATAACTTACCACACCTGCCACATAACTGCCTGCCTCGATTTGGCAGTCGGCTGCGATATTCAGATTCTTGATTACTGACTTATGACCAGTGTAAATCATCAAACCTGCCATAGCAGATTCCATGTCGTTGACATAGCCTCCGTCAGCAGCGAAACTGCGGTTCACTTTCCAATTCTTGATAGCATGGCCGTCGCCGTCGAGGGTGCCATTGAACGCATAGTCCACTCCGTGCACGCTAAAGCCGAAGAAGTCGGTTTTGCCACCCATATCAATGTCGTTGGCAAGTTTGAAATAAACGCCTGTGTAATCGTAAAGCTGCACATCCACAGCATTCTTGATTTTGAGGATATCGTCCTTGGTCTTAATCAGATAAGGACTGGCGGCAGTACCCTGACCATCAAACTCGTCGGGAACCACCTTTAAGATATAAATACGGAACTCGTTGCCCAAAGTGGCGGTAAGGGTGTCGCTCACTGCTGCGGTGGCAGTCACGGTCACGTTGTTGCCATTGAGTTTCAAGCCATGACCTGTTGAGGTCAACTTGCCTCCGTTGAAGAATTGCCATTTCACATTATTGTCGGTGCACACAGTGAATGCGCTCTTGAAGCGTTTCACGGTTTCGCCAGCAGCAAGTGTGAATGGTACTGCATCGAGTTTCGACTTTTCTGTGGCTACGCATTTTGCCAACTGTGGATAGTGGCCGGCTGCGAGTGCCCACGCCGAAGCGTTGAAACCTTCGGGCGCATCGCCTGAAGCGAGGGTGGCGGTAGGCAGACTGTGCTCGGTTGAGCCATTGAAGCAAACCTGACCGTCGAAGTAAGTGTTACTGATAATGGCAGTATCGCCCTCGAACGAGCCAGCAAGTTCGTTGTTCTGTGCTGATGGAGAGCAGAATAGCATGCCTGTATTCAAACAGCCGTTAAATTCGGGCGCATCGCTTTCGGTGGTAGTGCCAGCCTTGCCCATTTCGAACTTACCAGCCAAACCACCTACAACATCACTCTTATAACTGCGCACGATACCAGAATTGTAGGAATCGTTCACCTTAATGCCTATACCACGACCCACAATACCACCAGTGGCGCCAGTGTGTGCTTGTGTGAATGAGGCATTCACCTGACCGCCATTCCAGCAGCGGTTGATGGTGCCCAAATAGAAGTAGCCCACAATGCCGCCGATTTCGCCTTCACCGTATGTGTCGGTGATTACGCCGGTGAAGTAGCAGTCATTGATTGATGAAGTGGCGCGTGATGACGAACCGCAAACGCCACCAGCACTACCCTTCTTGGCAGTGACATTGATTGTGGCATCGCTCCATGATAAGTTCACTGTGCCATAGTTTACGCCTACCACACCACCGTCCATGCCTTCGCCTTCCACAGTGCCGGAGTATGCTGTGTTTTCTACCACACCAGTGCCATTGTTTATACCCACAATACCACCATTATAGAATGCGTCGGAGCCTACATAACCGCCAGTGACGGTAATGCCGCTCACCTTGCCGCTGTTTTCACCCACCACGGTGCCGATCCTCGATTTACTGGTGCGTACCGATGAGTTTACAAACTTGATGTTAATTACCTCAGCATTTTCACCTGTAGATCCGAACAAACCTGCGTTGAACTCATCGCGACGGTCTTGGGTGAGGTTGCTGATAGTGTGGTTTTGTCCATCATAGCGGCCATTGAATGCCACTTTGTCCACACCGATAGGCTCGTGATTGAGCACCGATGCCATATCAATGTCGGCTGTCTGCTTGAAGTAAACGCCTGTGAACACATTGCCATTGGCATCTTTGTACGATGCATTATGGTTAACGGCATTGGCAAGTGCTTCAAGGTCTTGAGCATTGGTCACCAAATAAGGGTCAGCCTCCGTACCAGAGCCGTTCAGCCCAAGCGCAGCAGTAAATGGTGCGAATGTATCTGGCACCTTGATCACACTCTTGACGAGCGATTCCACAATCTGGCTCCGAACTGTGCTACGAGACATGGCCCATGCGCCAAAGGTGATGCTGTCGGCTGCGAATGTGCCGTTGAGTCCCGATGCCTTCAGCTTTACGTCGCTGGCATTGGTATATTTGGTGATACAGTAGTTATAGAATTTAGTTATGCCCGATACGGCAAGCACCTGGTGAGGCATATACACTGCACCTGTGCTATCCACGGCCATCACCACTTCCGAACCGCAGTTGTAGAAGTTGCGCACCGCAATTTGAGTTTTGCTTTCACGAGTGTAGCAAGCTGGATAGGTGCGAACCTTCATGCTGTCGACCGTTTGCGACAAGCTGTGGTCGGTAATCATGGCATTGGCTTTGTAGAAGCGGGATTTGCTACTCACAATCTGCACTCCCTTATACTCTCCACTGAGCACAAAAATACCCCATGAGCCCACGCTGATGTTGCCATCAGCACTCACATTAAATTCAATCTCGGCATCGGAGTAATAAGCCTTTTTGTCGAGGTCGACGAGGCAGCAGTAAAGCGAGCCATACTTGCTGTCGACATAAGTAACCTGTGGCTTAACCTTAATCACGCCGGTTGAGGCATTATAAACGCCCTTCACAGCACGCTGGCCGCCCATCAAGTTGAAGATTTCCACCGAGTCGGTAGCGAATGGTGTGATTTGCACCATGTAGCGACGCGCTACTGATAGCGGCACGCTCGTACCAAAGTCGGTGGTGTAGTAATAGCCTTTTAGGCTCGCCAGCGTAGGAGCACGCTTGGCGGCTTTAGGCACCGATACCTGTAAAGGCGACTTCTCGCTGGTCGCTTGCACGAACCTCGTCGTGCCAATCGACTTGCTCATCACCTCCCGGTCAACCCCTAATAGGGTCACCCCATTGCGGACGATGGTGTTTGCCGTAGAAGTAAACAAGCACACCGTCAAAAGCAACGAGGTCAAGAAAAATGTGACTTTTCTCATAAGGAACCTGTTTTTAGTTAATAGTAATAATCATAAAAATACTTACAAATTTATATAATGTTCACACATAATCTGATACTTCATAGAAAATATTTAACTTTATTTAATAGACTACCAATTCACCTTTCAAGATAAAACAAATGAAAAAAACGATGATACAAATATTTGTGGTGGATTGGGGTGCTTTTTTTGGGGGAAATGTGGGGAAATAGGCAAAAAGTGCGTAACTTTACATTTTGATGAACTAAACTATTAAACCCCGAAAAAATACACTCAATAACTGACTACACTATTATGGCGAAGAAAGATACCACTTCTATTGGATTTGAAGATAAGATTTGGAAAGCTGCCGATGTGCTCCGTGGCAACCTCAATGCCTCTGAATACGAGGGCGTGGTTTTGGGACTTATTTTCCTTAAATATATTTCTGATAAATTTGAAGAGAAATTTAGCGAACTCTCTGCCGACGAATATGCCGACGAGGAGGACAAGGACGAATACACCGCCGACAATGTGTTTTTCGTGCCTAAAAATGCGCGATGGAGCGTGATTTCGGCTGCTGCCCACACGCCACAGGTGGGCACCGCTATCGACGATGCCATGCTTGCCATTGAGCAGGAAAACCCTCGCTTGAAGGGCATTCTGCCCAAGAATTTCGCGCGTCCCGAACTCGACAAGCGCCGCCTTGGCGATGTGGTGGACCTGTTTTCCAACATTCAGATGCACTCGTCGGCCGACGAGAAAGACCTGCTGGGCCGCACCTACGAATATTGCCTTCAGAAGTTTGCCTCGATGGAGGGCAAGAACGCTGGCGAATTCTACACGCCAAGCTGCATTGTGCGCACCATTGTGGAGATTCTCCAGCCCTACGAGGGGCGTGTTTACGACCCTTGCTGTGGGTCGGGTGGCATGTTTGTGCAGAGTGCCAAATTCATCAGCAGCCATCAGAGGGATTTGAGCCGCATCAGCATCTATGGGCAGGAGGCTAACCCATCCACTTGGAAGATGGCGCACATGAACATCGCTATCCGTGGACTTGAAGCCAACTTGGGCAAGTCGTATGCCGACACTTTCTTCGACGACCAGCACCCATCGCTCAAAGCCGACTACATTATGGCAAACCCGCCGTTCAACCTCTCGGATTGGGGGCAGCCTGCGCTCACAGGTGATGTGCGATGGCAGTATGGTGTGCCACCCAGTGGCAACGCCAACTTTGCTTGGATGCAGCACATGATTCACCACCTTTCGCCAACTGGGAAAATCGGACTGGTGCTTGCCAACGGTGCTTTGAGTAGCCAATCAGGCACCGAAGGCGACATTCGCAAAGCCATCATCGAAGCCGACTTGGTGGAAGGCATCATTGCGCTGCCCAACCAACTATTCTACAGCACAGGCATACCGGTGTCGCTGTGGTTTCTCTCGCGCGAGAAGAAGCAGCCGGGCAAAACGCTCTTTATCGATGCCCGCTCCATGGGCGAAATGGTGAGCCGAAAAGTGCGCGAACTCCGCCCAGTGGAAGACATCGCCAAAATAGCCGACACATTCCATGCGTTCCAAAACGGCACGCTTGCCGATGAGAAGGGCTTCTGCGCAGTGGTCACCACCGAAGAAATTGCCAAGCAAGACTATATCCTCACCCCCGGCCGCTTTGTGGGAATTGCCGACCAGGAAGACGACGGCGAGCCATTTGAAGAAAAAATGAACCGCCTCACCACCGAACTTTCCGACCTTTTCAAAAAAGGCCACGAACTGGAAGATGACATTGTAAAACAACTCGCCACCATCGGCTACAAAATCTAAAAAGACGTATGGATATATTAAATAATTGGTCTGGATTTTTTGCGTTAGTGGCTGCCATAGTTTCTATTGCCTCTCTCTGTTTCGGAATTTGGCAATATAAAAAAACAAAAAAGCAAAGACTTCAAGAAATGCAAGACGAACTTGAAATTCTTGAAAGTAAGTCACGATACATGTTTGGCCTTTGTAATGGTAAAGAATACCTTTCCTTCCAATCAAGACTTGAATATCTCCACAAACAATTAAAACGCAAATAATATGGAGTGGAAAGAAGTATTACTCAGTGAATTTCTGGAGTTCAACCCCAAAAGAACCATAAAGAAGAATGAAGTCGCAAGAAAAATCACAATGGATTTGCTTATTCCTCATTCAAAACAGATTTATAGTTTCAAATACGAGCCATATACTGGAGGTGCAAAATTCTCTAATGGTGATACCATTATGGCAAGAATTACACCTTGCCTTGAAAATGGCAAACATGCATATGTTTCTTGCCTTAATGAAGGAGAAATTGCTTATGGTTCTACAGAATATATCGTCCTTTGCGGTAAAAATGGTGTTAGTGATAATGAATTCGTGTATTATCTATCACATACTCCACAATTTGTTAATACAGCTATTAAATCTATGGTCGGTTCTTCAGGCAGACAAAGGGCTCAAGTCCCAGTACTTGAAAATCTCATAATGCCTGTTCCTGTAAATCTTTCTGACCAGAGGAAGATAGCTGGTATTTTGTCTGCTTTGGATTCTAAGATTGAGAATAATAATAAGATTAATGCTAATTTGGAGGCTCAAGCGCAAGCGTTGTTCAAATCATGGTTTGTAGATTTCACCCCATTTAAAGACCAACCCTTCGTTGATTCCGAATTAGGCCCCATCCCCCAAGGCTGGAAAGTCGGAACGCTTGGAGAGTTTTTTCCAATTGTAACGGGGAAAAAGGATGCCAACATTTCTTCAAAAAGCGGTAAGTATCCTTTTTTTAGTTGCTCCCAAAACATCTCTTGGACAAACGACTATTCTTTTGATGGTTTTGCAATAATAGTTGCAGGAAACGGAGATTTCAATGTTAAATGGTATAATGGCAAGTTTGAAGCATATCAAAGAACATATGTTTTAATTCCATATAACCCCACTCTCACATCATGGCTTTACTACGCAGTAAAATATAACTTAAATATGATTACTATTGGTGCAAGAGGTTCGGTAATTAAGTTTATCACAAAAGGTGATATTCAAAACTTTAAAGTTGCATATCCACAAAATATTGATAAACACGAAATAGTTAAAATGCTTGGCAAAATTAATAAGGACATTGAGCATAATAAGAATGAAGTATCTTGCCTTGCAAAACTCCGTGACACATTGCTTCCCAAGCTGATGTCTGGTGAAATTAAATTATAATTGATTATGGCTGGCGACAAATTCATAGAAAGCAGTTACGAAAAAGCGTTGATAGCACTTTTTCAGGAGTTGGGCTACACTTATGAGTGCGGCTACGATGTGGAACGCGACTACCGCGAGCCCTTCTACAGAGAGGTGCTTGAGGCATCGCTGAAGCGACTCAACAAGGGAGTGAGCGCTGATATTTTAGCCGAGGGACTGAAAATGGTGACCAACCTCAACGAAGGCACCCTCATTCAAGACAACCGACGCTTCACCGAAATGCTTCAGAATGGATTTGCCGTGCCATATTTGGAAAATGGCGAAAACCGCACCGCCACCTTGCGGCTCGTGGATTTCGAGCAGCCGCTTGCCAACGACTTCCGCATCGTGAACCAATGGAGCGTGGAAGAATTGGGCAAAATCCGCTGCGACATGGTGGTGATGATCAACGGCCTGCCACTGGTGGTGGTGGAACTGAAAACCGCCTCCGACGAGAATGTGACCATAGAAGACGCGTATTTGCAGATACGCAACTATATGAAGAAGTGCCCATCGCTATTTGGCTACAACGCCTTCAGCGTGATATCCGACCTTGCCCAAAGCAAGGCTGGCACCATCACCTCGAAATTTGAGCGATTCATGGAATGGAAGTCGGAGGACGGCAACTACGAAACCAATCTGATAGCCGACTACGCCACCTTCTTCAAGGGCATGTTTATGCGAGAGCGCCTTATCGACATTTTGAAAAACTACATCTGCTTCGACCTCAACGACGGTGCCCAATCAAAAATCCTCACCGCCTATCACCAATACTTCGCCGTGGAGAAAGCCGTGGCACGCGCCCACCAAGCCGTGGAGGGCGACGGCAAAATAGGCGTGTTCTGGCACACGCAGGGTTCGGGCAAGAGTTTTTCGATGATATTCTTCGCCCACCAGCTTATTCAGGAGTTTGCTGAATGCACTCTTGTGGTGGTGACCGACCGCAAAGACCTCGACAACCAGCTCTACGGTCAATTCTGCCGCTGCCAAGACTTCCTGCGCCAAGTGCCAGTCAACGCCGAGAGCCGCGAGCATCTGCAACAGCTGCTGCGCGACCGCAAGGCTGGCGGCATCATATTCACCACCATTCAAAAGTTTGAAGAGGGCGATGGCGCACTCTCCAACCGCAAAAACATCATAGTGATGACCGACGAGGCGCACCGCTCGCAATATGGCGACGAGCACTGGGACATGAAGAGCCAAAAGATGAAGAAAGGCTTTTCGCTGAAAATGCGTGAAGCACTGCCCCACGCCTCGTTTATCGGCTTCACCGGCACTCCCATCAGCGACCGCGACCGCGACACGCAAGAGGTGTTTGGCGACTATATCGACATCTACGACATGAGCCAGGCGGTGGACGACGGCGCCACCCGGCCAGTGTATTACGAAAACCGTGTGGTGAACCTCTCACTCGACGAGGAAACCCTCGCCAAACTCGATGCCGAATTTGACACATTAGAGGCTGAAGGCGCCACCGAGGCACAGCTGCGCAAAGCCAAGCAAGAGTTGAGCCGACTGGAAGTGCTGCTCGGCGACGACGACACCATCGACTCGCTGGCGCGCGACATCATCAAGCACTACGAGGAAAACCGTGCGCAAGAACTCACCGGCAAGGCGATGATTGTGGCATACTCACGCCCGATAGCCATCAAACTCTACAAAAAGATGCTTGAGCTGCGCCCCGAATGGACCGAAAAGGTGAAGGTGGTGATGAGCAGCAGCAACAAAGACCCCGAAGAATGGGCCGACATCATAGGCAACGAGAAATACAAGGAAGAACTGGCACGCAAATTCAAGGACGACAAGAGCGAAATGAAGATTGCCATCGTGCGCGACATGTGGCTCACCGGCTTCGACGTGCCATCGCTTGCCACCATGTATGTTTACAAGCCCATGCGCGGCCACAACCTGATGCAAGCCATAGCGCGCGTGAACCGTGTGTTTCCGGAAAAAGAAGGCGGCTTGATAGTGGATTACATAGGCATAGCGCAAGCACTGCGGTCGGCAATGAGCGCCTACACCAATCGCGACCGTAACCGCTTCGGCGACCCCAATATCGCACGCACGGCAATGGTGACTTGGCAAGAGGAGGTGGAGATATGCCGCGACAAGCTGCACAATTTCTATTACGCCGACTTCTTCAGCGGCACCGATGCCGTGAAAGCCGACATCATAAAAATGGCGGTTAACTTCCTTGCCGACCCCCAAAAAAAGGAAACCGACCGTCCCGAATTTGTGGAGCATAGCCGCCGATTGCACAATGCCACCACGCTGTGCCGCTCGCTGCTCACCAATGATCAGAAGCAGGAAGTGGCACTGTTCGACACGGTGCGTGTGCTTCTTACCAAACTTGATGGAAGCAAGGCAAAAGTGACGAAAGCGGAAATCAACGACCGCATTGGCGCGCTGCTGCGTCAGAGCGTGAAAAGCGAAGGCGTGATTAATCTGTTTGCCGACCACGAAACCGACTTCTCGCTTTTCGACGAGGCTTTTATGGCTGAAATTCGCAACATGAAGGAGAAGAACCTGGCGGTGGAACTGCTCACCAAACTGCTGAAAGAGAAATTGCGCTCACACAGCGTGAATGTGGTGCAAAGCGAGAAATTCAGCGACATGCTGAGCATGGCATTGAGCAATTACCTGAAAGGACTGCTCACCAACCAAGAGGTGATTGAGGAACTGCTGAAGATGGCTCAACAAATCAAAGCCGAGGAGCAGGAAGGCAATGAGCTTGGGCTGAATGACGAGGAAAAGGCGTTCTACGATGCACTGAGCAAGCCTGAGGGCGTGAAAAGCGCGTTCAGCGACGAGGAATTTTTGGCGATGACGAAGGAACTGACGGAGGTGCTGCACCGCAATCGCACCATCGACTGGAACCACAAGGAATCGGCAAGAGCGAAGATGCGCGTGATGATTAAGCGACTGCTGAAAAAATACAAATATCCACCCAAGGGATGTGATGAAGCACTCGAAACGGTGATGCGCCAGTGCGACCACTGGGCCGACGACGACACGAACTTCAGCCAGCCAAAGCCGGTGATGTATGACGACGACAACGAGGGCTTTTTCTGCATCGCGCCCCAAAGCAAACTGGCAGCCGACCACCCCACCCCCTACCAAAGCAAAGAATAAATAAAATCGAAATCTCGTAAAATCGAAATCTCGATGCTTCGAAAATTCGAAAATTCGATTCTTCGAAAATTCGATTCTTCGAGATTTCGAGATTTCGAGATTTCGAAAAAAGATTACTAATCCCCAACCAAAACCCCAAAAAAATGATTCAAATCCACTCTGTGAATGGCTATATGCGGCTCCTCACTTGGCGCCTTGGCAACATTCTGCAACTTGCCACCCAAAGTTTCTGTAGACGGTTCGTCGACTACAAGGTGGATCCCTGCGGCCGACTTCGCGACCAAATGGAAATGGCAGCCCGCACCGTGCCAGCCAACATTGCTGAAGGCTCATCGCGGCATCAAACAAGCTACGAGACGGAGTTGCGATTGCTTGATGTGGCACGTGCCAGTGTCAGCGAGCTTGAAGGCGATTTCCTCAACTGGCTGATGCGTCATGGGGCTTCAATGTGGCATACCGATGACCAGCGCTATACGCAGGTGCGTAACCACCAATTTAACGATGCACCCACCCTTACTCAAAATTATCTGGCAGAAATCAGCGAATATCTCCTTGCCGAATATGCCCGGTTCGCCACATTGCTGCGCACAGACGATTCCATTCACTCGGCATGTGTGATTGTGGTTTTGTGCGAACGCGTGAAGCAACTGCTCACGGCTCAAATCAACAAACGCCTTGGGGATTTCAAAAACGAAGGCGGATTTACCGAAAAAATGACACAAGCGCGCCTCTCTACTGTGAAAGAAAAGGCAGAAAAAGATAATGCTCCCCAATGTCCAAAATGCGGAGCTCCCATGCGTCTGCGCACCATAAAGAAAGGAGCACGCCAAGGCGAAACTTTCTGGGGTTGCACCGACTACCCCAAATGCGACGGCACAAAAAAGAAATAAGCCGAGCAACGCACGGGGATTGAACAGAGGGGGGATTTTCAATTTTTTGATTTTTTTATTAACTTTGCAGTTTGATAATGCACATGCGCACATACGCATGCATTACGATTTGAAATCATTAGCAATCTCAACATCTATAAGATATGGCTGAAAACAACATTCAACTCAACGAACAAGAAGAGAAAAAGAGCCTGAACTTTGTTCAGCAAATTGTTGCCGACGACTTGGCAGCTGGCAAGAATGGTGGACGACTTAGCACTCGTTTCCCACCCGAACCAAATGGATACCTGCACATTGGCCACGCTAAGGCTTTCTGCATGGACTTCGGGGTGGCTGAAATGTTTGGCGGCACCTGCAACTTGCGTTTCGACGACACCAACCCTGCTAAAGAAGACACTGAATATGAGCAAGCCATTATGCGCGACATCAAGTGGCTGGGCTACGACTGGGGCGACCGTCTGTACTACGCAAGCGACTATTTCCAGCAACTCTACGATTTCGCTATCCGCTTGATTAAGGAGGGCAAGGCTTACGTCGACAACCAAACCAGCGAGCAAATTGCGGCTCAAAAGGGCACTCCTACCACTCCTGGCCAGGAAAGTCCGTTCCGCAACCGCTCTGTGGAGGAAAACCTCGACCTCTTCACTCGCATGAATGCTGGCGAATTTCCAGAAGGCAGCCATGTGCTTCGCGCAAAAATAGATATGGCGAGCGACAACATGCACTTCCGCGACCCTATCATCTATCGCATTATCCTGACCCCACACTGGCGCACAGGCGACAAGTGGAAGGTGTATCCTATGTACGACTTCGCACACGGCCAGAGCGACTATTTCGAGGGCGTGACACACTCTATCTGCACCCTCGAATTTGTGCCTCACCGTCCGCTTTACGAGAAATTCGTGAAGGAGTTGGCTGGCGACAAGGTGGACGAATACTGCCCACGACAAATTGAGTTTAACCGCCTCAACCTCACCTACACCGTGATGAGTAAGCGTAAATTGCTTCAGTTGGTAAAGGAAGGTTTGGTAAACGGTTGGGACGACCCTCGTATGCCTACACTCTGCGGCCTGCGCCGTCGTGGCTTCACCCCTGAATCAATCAAAAACTTCATCAACAATATTGGCTACACTAAGTTTGAAGCGCTCAACGACATCAGCCTTCTCGAACACTCAATTCGTGAAGACCTCAACAAGAAGGCTAACCGTGTGTGCGCCGTGCTCAACCCTGTGAAGGTGGTGATCACCAACTATCCTGAAGACAAGGTGGAGATGATGGAGATGGACAACAACCCAGAGCAAGAAAATGCTGGCACTCACCAGATGCCTTTCTGCCGCGAAATCTTCATCGAGCGCGACGACTTTATGGAAGACGCTCCTAAGAAGTTCTTCCGCATGACTCCTGGCAAGGAAGTGCGCTTGAAAGGTGCCTACATCATCATGTGCACTGGCTGCACTAAAGATGCCGACGGCAATATCACCGAGATTCAATGCACCTACGACCCCGACACCCTCAGCGGTATGGAAGGTGCTAACCGCAAGGTGAAGGGCACGCTCCACTGGGTATCGGCTCGCCACTGCAAAGATGCAGAAGTGCGCGTTTACGACCGTCTGTTCGCCGTTGAGAACCCAAGCGCCGACACCGAGCACGATTTCCGCGACTTGCTCAACCCTGAATCGCTCAAGGTGATTGAAAACGCTAAGATTGAACCGTTCTTGGCAGAAAACGCTAAGGAAGGCGACAAATTCCAATTCCAACGCATCGGTTACTTCTGCGTCGACCAAGACAGTACCGCTGAAAAACTGGTATTCAACCGCACCATCGGCTTGAAAGACAGCTGGTCGAAGCAAAACAAAAAATAAGCCGCTCCCTAAGAGCCGCCCCCCAAAAAATCCACAGCCTTGGCACGCCACACCGCGCCAAGGCTGTAATTTTTATATATTTTCTTCCAAAGAAAGCCGTTTAGGGGGCTTTATTCCGAATCACATGTGGGATTATATTCTTCTGTTGGTTCAGCTGCACCCATAATGGTGCTATCGGTTTGCCCTCCACACAAAGGCTGAATGATAGTGATGCTTAACGCTTTCTCTATTTTGCTGATTGTTTCCAAAGAAAGGTTTTCTCCACCTTTCAGCAATTTTGACACATACTGCTGACTGCATCCCAGTTGCTTTGCCAATGCGGTTTGCGACATTTTAAGTTCATCCATTTTATTGAGCATTGCCAATGCTATTTCCTGACTGTGCCGAATCCAGTCACGATTTTCTCTTCGCCACTCAGCTTTCTCCCTCCAATTTGAAGGAGTGGCAGGCTGATGATTCTCCAAATATTCCAAAAGTTTATTTTCCATGTCACAAACATTTATTCATTAACAAATTCCATAAATCCCGCATCATCTACGACATCTGCTTCGATAAGCACATTTCGCACTTTCTCCATTCGCGTCAATTGCATGAGCGTGTGTTCTCTTTCCTGCATTGTTGCTGTTAGCTTAATTGCTCCCCCTGTTACGATAAACACGCCAGGAGACAGTTTTATTGCATAAATCCTTAACCATGATGCATGTTTTGGACGGTTCCTTAAACGCGCCTTTTCTTTACCTAAAAGAATTTCGCCAATTTGGCTATTGCTTAATGGACGAAACAATTCATCAAGATTTGCTTCAGGCGATAAATCTAAAATAAGGCATTGCAGCTTCTCATTGTCATCTAACGTGTCGTATATTGCCTGATTGACATCTGTGATATGAAAATAAGAAGATAGGTCTGATATATTATTTTCAAAAAAACTCTTTAACCACGCCACATCTTCCCATTGCGAGAATGTAGCATCAAGGGTATTCGTTTCCTCTCCTTCATATACCGTGGCCCAAAGCCTTCCATTAGGTAATATTTTTTCAAATCGCATCATCATTTACTATTATTTCTGCAAAGATAATTATATTTTCAAAATTTCACAACCTACAAGTTGTGTTTTTATGTTAAATCTTTGCATTTTTTCCTGTATGCCTTGCCTTATGGGTGGGTTTGGAGGTATTCCACTACGGCGTTTTCGAGTTCTTGACCGCGGAGACCACGGTGAAGGATTGTGCCGTCGGGGGCGAAAACAATGATTTCGGGAATGCCGGTGATGGAATAGGCATCGCTGCCTGCCTTCTGCGTGTTGAGCATTTGTGGATATGGAATCTTTAGTTCTGCAATGGCTTTCTCAGTGTCTTCGGGGTTGTCCCAAGTGGCAATGCCGAGCACCAGCACCTTGTCGCCATACTTCTCGTGTATGTTGATTAAATTCGGAATCTCCTTTCTGCATGGCCCGCACCAACTTGCCCAAAAGTCAGCCACCACCAGTTTGCCCTTGCCCACATAGTCGCTCAAACGCTGGGTTTTGCCGTTGTAAGTGGCGGCGAAATCCACAAATTTCGCGCCGGCAAGCGTGCTGCACGTTTTGTCAATCGCCTCCTTAATTTCTTTGCCGTAAGCCGAGTTTTTCAACTTTGGGCTCATCTGCTCAAACAGTTTCTGCATATCGGCTGGGGCCGACATACTGCGCACAGCCTCATTGCCCAACACCAAGAGCGCACGCAAATCAGCGGCATTGTCGGCGATGTAGGAAGCAAGCGCCGAAGCCGTCTGATCGTTCAAAAACGACGAAACCATGCCACGCACATCGTCGTTGATGGGTGTGCCCACCGCACACTGCGTATCGTTGTCCACACTTATGGTGCCAGCCTCCAATGCCGCCAGCACATTTGCCACAAACTCCGAGTGATTGATGTAGGCAGTGACCTTTGCCACAGCGCCATCTTCCGCAGTGCCCTCAAACTTATAGATGCCGTCGGCCGCATCGGTCAAGGTCTGCACATGCTTGCCATTCACAGCCATCACCACCGAATCGACGGTGCCGCCAGAGGTCAGCACGGTTTGCAAATCCCACGAGAGCGTATAGTTGCCAGCCTCGCCCTTGTTAGGCTTCTCATTACAAGCCACCAACGCACAGGCAGCAGCCACAAGTATCAAAAATCCAAACTTCTTCATATCTAAAATATTTTTCCCCAAAATTACAATATAATCCATTAACCTCAAAATCGCCCAACAAAATAAGCCACAAACCACAACAACAATTAATCGCGAAAAAGCGAAAATAAGACATAACTATTTGCACACACAAGATATAATTCCTAACTTTGTCAAAGCGCAGACCACATCACAGAGGCCTAAAGCGAAAGCTGGCTAAGTGGAAAAGGCTGTGTATAATTATAAACAGAAAGCGTTTACTCGACGCTCATTCTTGGCAATTGGAAATCTGGAAAATTTCATTAGGAGTCAGGAATGTGGCAGACAGTGGATGCCTTGTTGGATATGTAGTATCATGCAGGCATTTAATCATAATGGTTAAATACTGGTTCATATACTCATATTTGCGTGAGGCTTCTGCGAGTTTGTCCATTTTTACTCCTAAGGGCAATTCCAGAGCCTCCAATTGTGAAATGGGCAGAACAGTACAGCTCCTCACGCTTTTTTATTTTCGATAAACTATTAACATGAATACGACCTACGGTGGAGGAGCGCGCGTGAGTTACAAACTACAATAAAATGAGAAAAACTTACAAAAAACTAATCAAATCAATGATTATCGGCGTGGCTATGCTCACGGGCATCAATGCCGCAGCACAAGTGAACTGGCAGTTTCAAATTGGCGGTATGTATTCAAAAAAATATGGCATGTATAGCCTTGACGAAAAAAGCGGCAGTGGAGAATTGTCAGGAACCATTCTGCTTCAAATTCCAGTCAAGCAACAGTTCTTTATCGAAACAGGTTTAGGCTGGCGACACAAACTCGTGCTCTGTCAAGCAGAAGACTGCAAATTCGACCCCGACAATTACAATTACAAAGACTTTGACAGCGACTTCGCCGATTTTCTCGAACTGCCCATAAAGGCTGGTTACAAACTGCAACTCAACGAGAAGAATGCCTTTGACTTCGGCTTCGGTCCTTACTTGTCGCTGGCATTTAACAAACCCGAATGTTTTAATAATTCATCATTCTCCGCAGGTCTCAACGCTTCCGTTGCTTTTAGGCACAGGTGCATGAGCTTCGGGGTATCGTGGCAGAACCCAATATTCAAAAACGGGCTGAACGACTACCACAGAAATTCAGTCACGGTCACCATTGGCATCAACTTCAAAGGACGCAAACCAAACTGGGACAAAATCATGGACGGACTGAGTGTAGCAGGCGCTGTACTCGAAGGTGCAACCCAAGTGGCCAGTGCCTTCACTGGCAATTCGGTAACATCATACAATACAAATGACTATGACAGCACCGATAGCAACCACTCAAATACATCAGGAAACAAGTCTATGGGTAAAAAGTACAACATTGCCGAGCAACAACACTGCAATTCTGATAAACGGGTGTATGAACAATACGACTCTCAGTTGGCAATGGATGAAGCAGGTAATAGGCATATGAATGACAGAGATAGAAAAGAGGTTAAAAGAAAAATGAGAGCGTTGAGACTAAAATGGGAAGCAAAAGGATACTCTTTTCCACATTCAACAAGAGAGAATTAAAGGTGATAGCATTCCTAAATAAAAACTTTGCAACATAGAACTTCTATTTGACAAGAATGGCTACTGGTCTGACAATCTTAACGACTGGCTACAACCGCTTCTTATCGTTGCCACCTAAGTAGGAATGGCATTTGCTCTGAAAATGGATTTGTATGATGATAAGTGAAAAGGAAGCATATTTGAAATCTTAATCTGAAAAACTATTCCGCTTTATCATCGTATGATAATATTTAATGACACCCCCTATAGCAAACATTTCTAAGTTGCGTAAGGGGTGTCGTATTTACTACACCCAATACAACACAAAAGCGTTTCTCCCAAGTTTAGTGGTATAAAAGCATCCTAATCGATTAAACAAACTGATAAAGCCTTTATGAGACACACAAAGAATGTGGTGGTGTGTGCTTTGCAAAAATTATGGGAAAAGTGGGCTTTTGGTTATTTTATTCGTAACTTTGTTTTTGGTTAAACGAATATGGTATTATGACGAAAAGATTATACTTTTTGCTTGCGTTGCATCTGTGCTTCTGCACGATGGGCGCAGCCAAAGCCATGGTGGTGAAGAACGCTTCGTCGATGACGCGTACTGGCACTTACCGCATCACTAAGGAACTGAAAGCCAACAATATCAAAATCGGCGATGGCTCTACCATCATTTTCGCTGGCGGACGCATCACGGGTGCCACTATCAAGGCTCGCAACTTGAAAGTGGTGGTTCCCGACGGCAAAACGTATTTCAACGGCTGTCGGTTGTCGGGCAATATCGTCAACTCCAAACTGAAAGCCACCAACTTCGGTTGCAAGGCGGATATGCGCACGCTGAGCAAAAGCAACTGGACCTACAAGGGTTTGCCTCGGCAAACGCTCAAATATCGCACCGGCACCGACAATTTCAAGGCGATGACGTGCCTTGCCACATTCCTTAGCGGTAGCACTAATGTGGATTTTGAATGGAACGGCAATTTCTTCACCGCCCATCAGCCATCGGCGGCCATCTATGCCCCACCCTTTATCAGAATTGAAAGGTGCAAGAATCTGGCGATACACAGTGGCACGCTCATTAGCGGCATCCGCTTTATCGACTGTAGCAACATCGAGGTGAGCGACATGCGCTTTGTGGGCTATCACGAATGTCACGACTTTCCTGCTATCCACATTTCGGGAAGCCCTGCGAAGGCAATCAAGGTGAACGGCGTGGCATATTCCATGGCTCGTGGCGGAAAATACGAATGGGCTAACAACTGCTACTACTACGGCACCGACGGCACAAAAGACCTCGGTTTGGCGGCTGAAGGCATCATTTTCGACACCAGTTCGCCAAAAACCTCTTGCACAGGCATCAATGTGCACGATTGCCACTTTGAAATGCGGCTCAATGGTGTGGTGCTCGGCATGAAGCGCACCAACTATAACCAGGTGGGCAAAGTGAGTGGCGCAAAAATCACCAACTGCACTTTCTCGCACCATTATTTCCAGCCAATAGGTATGCACGCCGAAAATGTGGTGGTGGAAAACGTGAGTGGCGACTATGCGCTCCAGCCCATCGACATCTCCACCCTGTCGCACAATGTGGTGGTGCGTGGCGCTTCGTTCACCGACCTTTTCTACGGTCCGAAGCAAGAGGCGGAGCCTGCCTACGCCAGCCAGTCGTACAACAACCGCATCGAGAGCAGCAGTTTCACCATCAACAGGAAGTACCACCTCATCGGCATGGACAGTTACGCCCTGAATGCGACTGAAGGCAAAGTTGGCGACACATTTATCGTTAAAAACTCCACCTTCAATTTCTTCACCGACACCTATGGCACTTTCGTGGTGCGCACCTGTGCCGACCGTGTGCGCTTTGAAAACTGCAAGTTGAATATCAACCTCAAGAAGCAGACCGACGGCAGTAGTCCCTATTGCATCATGAGCATCTTTGCCGCTCTTGCCACCAAAGCCACCAGTCCGAAAGTGGAACTGGTGAACACCGACATCGAAATCAACGGCACAGCATCTTCAAGCGCAGGGCAAATTTCCAACCCATTTGCCTACCTGTTCAGCAAAATCGGAGCGAAATCCTATTCCGTCAGCCTCGACCAGTGCAATATCCACGGCACGGCAAGGGTTGATTGGAGCCTATTCGAACAAATGGAGTCGGTCAGCATCAGCAATTCGCAAATTTCAATCGGAGGTTGCGACTACCACGGCTACTACATCAACGCGCCCAAACGCCTGCAAATCACAGGCACCACCTTCACAGGCCGACTCGGAAAATACAACACCCTCGTGGGCGTGCCCAATGCGAAAGACTACAACCACAGCATCGACAACACCACCGTAGATGCAAGCGTAAGCAAACTGTTCACCACATCGCCCGACCGCCGCCACACTCGCATCACCAACGTGCGCACCCGCACCACCAACCGCCCCATCACCAAATAACGGCAGCTTTCCACCAGCAATGTCTCAAATGAACTCAATTGCCTTATAACCACAAAAAAGGCTGGAACAATCATGAGTTCCAGCCTCTTTTGTGATTTATAGTATGACTTAGCAGATCACCGACCGCCTGAAGATTTCGAAAAGAACAGGGTCGTTGGCTTTCATATTTTCATCGCTTAAGATTTGGTGCCAAATAATAAAGGAAAATGGCGAGTTTTCCAATAGCGAAGGTGGCATATCATCTACCGGTTTTGCTCACCTGCTCAGCGGCTGCGCCCTTGCACCACTCCAAGCGTTGTTTCATCGACTGCCAAAAAGCATCATTCACCTGCTGGTCGCTGGCTTCCTTATCTCCAAATATATACATAGGCCTGACTTTTTTTAGAAATGTTATTGCATCATGCAAATATACACCATTTCCCCCAATCCCACACCCCACACCCCACATTTTTTTCCACCCCACAATTATTATCAACTCGCTGGTTGAATTAAAATTTAAGAAATATATACTGAAAAGTTGTGCAATAGACTGGTTTTTAGTGAATTTGCAATATTGTTTATTAAGTATTATAGTATGTTTCTTTCTCATATCTAATTTGATATTTCTTTATTGATAAATACTTGATAATTAGAAAAAAGGTGTATATTTGTGATGGAAAAGATATTTTTAGATATATGAAGGACCAACTTTTTGAACAATTATCAAAGATGTCAAGTGAAGAAATTCAGGAATGTATTCATTCATTAAAATGGAAAATAAATGACGGAGAACAAATGGATGATGAAGAGATTGAAGATACCGAAGGTTATTTAAGAAGCTTGGGATATATCTCATTTTAAGAATCACAATGTAAAATCAATGAATTACTAAACGATAATAATACAAATTCTTAATACGACAAATAAAACATATCAAATATGAAAAATCCGTTTAAAGGCAACACTCTGGCGTGTGGACTCTTAGGCTTTATCCTCGGCATAGCGATAACTTTCGGTGCACAACAAATCTGCTCCCATAAAACGTGGGGGGAATCGCACCATGAAAGTGGTGGTGACGGAAGTAAAGACAACTTTGTCAATGTTGAAACCGACGAGAATGGTGATGTGTTTTTCACTAAGTCGGGGAGCAAATATCATTATGAAGGTTGTAGCAGTTTATCACGGACTAAAGAAACTAAACGAACCACTCGCGAGAAAGCACAAGCAGGAGGCCTTAAACCATGCATGAAATGCGCCCCCGGATATTAAACTCCTAATACATCCAGTTATGGAGAAACTGTACGTCATTCCGGTTCAGTGGAAAATTCCTGGGGATAGATTATGCAATGTTGCCGAATTGTGAATGGAATCAAAAACAAAAACATAAAAAACAGCCTTGGAGCAATGTGGAATGCTTCGCATTTGG
>OIYG01000901.1_pt1 | contig 25292 bp, 24 predicted proteins | sample 1587861 | NCBI WGS metagenome assembly OIYG01 (sample SAMN03283272) | human gut metagenome | biome: human-associated habitat; material: feces | host: Homo sapiens | place: Peru | collected 2012 | reverse complement strand
CGGTTTCCATAATCTCCAATACACTGGTCTACAATAGTTCTTTCGCATTACAAAACTATCTTAAAAATGCAAGTTGATTTAGTAAATGCTGATTATAAGTATAATAATGCCTATTAGTTTGGGTTCGGTTTGCCTTTAAAATTCCTTCTCTACCTCAACGTTATAATATCTTAACAGATGCGCTTAAAAATTCAGCAAAATCCTTTGGTTTATAATTCGTGATATTTGATGTGTTCATTTTAACGCTCTCCTTTGAGGGGATTTGAACACATTTAATCACAACAGTCAATATATTTAGTTACTTATATGTTTCTCCTCGAATTCTTTCATGAAATTAACTAAATATTCTACACCTTCATATGGCATTGCATTGTAGATAGATGCTCTAATACCACCTACACTACGATGTCCTTTTAAGTTTGTCATACCTGCGGCAATAGATTCCTTCACAAATTCAGCATCTAATTCTTTAGATGGTGTTGTGAAAGTTACATTCATATTAGAACGTGCATCTTTCTTTGCATGTGGTTTATAGAAATCAGACTGATCTAAGTAGTCATAAAGAAGTTTTGCTTTCTTTTCATTCTTTTCCTTCATCACTTCTAGTCCACCCTGTTCATCAATCCATTTCACTACGAGACCTAACATATAAATAGCCCAGCATGGTGGTGTGTTATACATAGAATCCTTTTCTAACATAGTATCTAATTCAGAAAGAACTGGAATATTAGCTGGATGTGGTTTTACTAGGTCTTCTCTAATAATAACTACACCAAGTCCGGCAATACCCATATTCTTTTGTGCACCGGCATAAATAACACCATATTTAGAAACATCTACAGGTCTTGATAAGATATCAGAAGACATATCTACTACAAGTGGTGCGCCCTTTGTATCTGGTACATAGTTCCACTCTGTACCATAGATAGTGTTGTTGTTACAAAGATGTACATAATCAACACCTTCACGAATATCTAACTGATCCTGTGTAGGAATTTCTGTAAAATCGTTGTCCTTACCGTTATAGGCAATATGAACATCCCCAAACTTGGCCGCTTCTTTTGCAGCTTTGCCAGAGAAGCTTCCTGTAACGATATAATCTGATTTACCATTTACCATAAGGTTTAAGGCAATGTTTGTGAATTCCTGTGTTGCCCCACCTTGTAATAATAAAATCTTATAGTTATCTGGAATATTTAAAACTTTCTTTAAAGTTGCTTTTGTATCATCAAAAATCTTTTGGTATGTTGAGGAACGATGACTCATCTCCATTACGCTCATGCCTGAGCCTTTATAATTCAGCATCTGATCTGCTGCTTCCTTTAATACCTCTACAGGTAACTGAGATGGTCCTGCAGAAAAATTATAAACTCTCTTATCTGTCATTTCCGACGTCCTCCTTGTTAATTTATATGCATTATATTAGTTTAATACAAATTTGTCCACTGATATTATTAAAAAATACAAATATTTTGAAAAATATTCTAGATTGTATACAATACAAGGGCAGTTTGATAGAGATAGACTCACGATGATAAATCATTATAATTAGAATTAAGAAAGAGGTGGCTTATGAAGAAATTTAAGAATGCGACAATGAATGATATTTTTGCAGGTATTATTGTTGCTTTTATATCTATTCCTATATCAATGGGATATGCTCAGGTAGCAGGTCTACCAATGGTCTATGGTTTATATGGTTCTTTGGTTCCTATTCTCGTATTTAGTTTATTTACTACGAGTCATGATTTTGTATTTGGTGTAGATGCGGCCCCTGCAGCTCTTACTGGAAGTGCTCTTGCAACTCTTGGTATTACTGCAGGGACAAAGGAAGCAATGCAGGTGGTCCCTGTTATTGCACTCATGGTCGCTTTATGGTTGATCTTCTTTTCAATTATTAAAGCAGGACGTGCTGTTAAGTATATTTCTACACCTGTCATGGGTGGATTCGTAACGGGTATCTGTTTGTCTATTATTATGATGCTTGTTCCTAAGCTCTTTGGTGGGACAACAGGAACAGGTGAAATATTCGAATTAGTCAATCATATTATTAAAGAATTACCACTCTTTAATGGTTTATCTTTTGTATTAGGTATGAGTACCCTTGTCATTATTCTTGTTGTAAAAAGAATAAATAAAAAGATTCCTATGCCTATTCTTATGATGTTTATAGGTGCTTTATTGACTGCCGTATTCCCTTTAGAAAAATATGGAGTGAAGTTATTACCTCATGTTGATCCGGGTTTACCCAAGTTTATGATTCCTTCTGTGGCTCATGTAGATATTTCTGCTTTATTCTTTACTACATTATCTATTGCGATAGTTGTACTCGCACAGACTTTATTATCTGCACAGGGTAATGCAATGAAGGATGGCTATAAATTAGATGGAAATAAAGAAATATTTGCCTATGGTATGGCTGAACTAGCTACTTCATTTGTAGGATGCTGTCCAACGAATGGTTCTGTTTCTAGAACTGGTCTTGCAAGACAGTATGGATGTAAGACTCAGGTGATGAGCTTATCAGCTGCTGCAACTATGGCACTTCTTCTATTATTTGGTACAGGGTTTGTTGAATATCTTCCTGTTCCTATTTTAACGGCGATTGTGATTACTGCCTTACTTGGTGCCTGTCACTTTGCGTTAGGTCAACGTTTATTTAAAGAAAGTAGAAATGAATTCTATATCTTTATGGCAGCATGTTGTGGAGTACTTATCTTTGGGACTATTTATGGTGTTGTAATTGGTATTGTCTTATCATTCCTTGCGGTAGTTATTAAGGCAGTCACTCCACCAGCACATTTCTTAGGTGTTATTCCAGGACAGACAGGTTTCTTTAATCTAGAAAAGAATGTGAATGCAAGACCAATTAGACATACTATTATTTATCGTTTCCCAGGAAATCTATTTTTTGCGAATATTGATAAGTTCCAGGAAGATATAGAAAAAGCGATTAAAGAAGATACTGAGCAGGTTATTGTAGATGCTTCTGGCATTAGTAATATTGATTTTACTGCAATTGATCGTTTGATTATCTTCTATAATGATCTACAGAAAAAAAATATAGATTTCTATCTAACACGTCATATGGATCATCTTAATCAGGCATTAAGAGAAAATGGTGGTATAGAAATAATTACAAGTGGTCATGTAAGACGTACAATGCAGCAGGCTTTATTAGATTGTGGGCTTGTTCCTCCTTATCCATTAGAAGATTTAGAAACATCTCATATCTCATTTATACAGCCTGAATTAGAATGGGCCTTTGGAAATGAGGCTGAAAAGTATAAACAGAAGATGACTCAGGAAATGTTGGATAAGATTCATTCTAAAACAGACTTATCTCCTGAACTATTAAAGGATATTGAAAATCATACAGACTTTGGTGAACTAGGTTTGATTGAAGCGGATGAATTCTTATCAAGACTAGAAATGCATATTCCAGAAATCATGGAAAAGATTCATGAAAATGAGCAGTATGTAGAAGAACGACTTGAACAATATCGTGATCGTATTGAAGAAAAGTTACATGACATGAATCCTGAAACATTACGTGTATTAAAACAGTACCGTAGTAAATATGAAAAGAAGCTACAGGAATTAAATCCTCATGCTTTTAATCATTATAAAGAGCTCCATCAGAAACATTTAGAAAAACTGGAGAAAAACAAAAAGTGAAGATGAATCCATCTTCACTTTTCACAATAAGGAGTAATTCAATTATCAAATATTATCCGAGGATTTTCAAAGCAGCATCTAAAACCTTTTCACCGTTCATCATACCATAGTCACGCATATTGATGACTTCAATTGGTGTAGATGTTAATTCTCTTAATCTCTTTTCCATATGACGAACTTGTGGGCCTAACATAATGACATCCCAGTCATTGAGTTCTTTTTCTGCATCTGTTACTGGGAGAGCCTTAACTTCCATTTCAATGCCTTTATCTTGTGCTGCCTTTTCCATCTTCAATACAAGCATACTTGTTGACATACCAGCATTACATACCAATAAGATTTTCTTCATAAGTTTCTCTCCTTCCTGTATATTTATTATATATTTCTCAAATTATGTCGAGTTATTCAATACAAATTTAGGTATAAACTTATCAATATTTATATATTATTTAAGTACTTTTGTGATAAAAATATATCAAAAAAGTGAAGACATCAAAATCTTCACTTCATTGTTTTTTCCCAGACATCTGCTATATTACGACCTACATCTTCTGGATGATGCGCATCACTTGCAGTAATCATCTGGACATGATGTTTTTTAAAGGTCTGTAATAACTGGTCTGATAAGCCTATATCAGGTGTATGATAACGATAGTAACATCCTACATTGTTTTCTGCTTTCATATGATGTTCATCTAATAATTCAGCAAGTTCATCATATGTAGGCTGTAAGTCATAAGTAGGATAATGGCCAAACATCTTAATCGTATCTGGATGTGCAAGCTGTGTAAATAAATCAGATTTTACAAGTGAGAAAACACATTCATAGTATCTCTTATAGATTTCATCCACAGGATACTTGTTCCATAAGATTTCTTCTGACCATTTCATATCATAGAGTTTACCATCGATAGAATGAATGGCTCCTACTAAGAAATCAAAATGATAAGGTTTTAATATTTCTCGAATTGTTTCTTCATATTCAGGTACATAACATACCTCTAAACCAAAAGACACCTTAATAGGTAAATCCATTGCCTTGATTTCTTTAATTAAAGCACAATATTCATCTAAAGTACTATGAAACTTCATTTCTTTATTATTTAACCATTCTTCTTGATAAGGAGATGCTTTTCTTACGCCTTCATAAACAGGTCTAAATTCCTTAAAACGATGTGTGTGATCAAGAATCTGTATTTCATCCATACCATTCTTTACTGCACTTTCCACAAACTGTAGTACATACTCTTTTGAGAGATCCCCATATTCTAGATGCATATGTCCATCTATCATAAATATCACCTTCCTTTTTTTGGGATTATAACACATACATATACATAGTTATAGAAATATGATAAATATTTTAGATAATTCTAAGAAAGTGATTCATATGCCTGACAAGTAAATAAGTGAAGCAGGTTTTGGTGATTTCTATTTATCACTTAGCGCCTAAAAGTAATACATCAGAATATAAAAGGAAGATTGAATTCTTAAAAGAAGAATATCAATCACAATTATTTTTTCATCAAGTGATTCTTCTCGCCTTGTAATAGTCATTACCTTTAATGGACGTGGGATGTTATCAGATAAGATTCCTTCAATTTTGCATAAGAATCATGTCCCTATTGTACTGATTTCTTCTACTGAATATGATCCTGAAATCGAGATTATGATTAAAAGAAAATCACTATAAGAAAATGGCTTCCTATAGTACAAGATTAAGTTTATTATTTGTATTAGATACTCTTTATACAGCTTATTTAGGAGACATTATAAAGAGAATATTGAAAAGAAGACAGTATACTATAATAAAAATGACGGGGGAATAAATATGGATATACGTGCTATTGTATGTGATGTAGATGGAACATTACTGACTAGTAAACAGGTCGTAGATGAAAGAACTGTTACAGCTATTAAGAAAGCAAGAAGTAAAGGTATATTATTTGGAATATGTACAGGTAGAGATGCAGATAGTGTAAGAAATCATATGAAATCATGGGGTATTGAAGGATGTATTGATTTTGTAGTGGGTTCAGGAGGTTCTGAGATTGATGATTATATTCTTGATATATATCAGGAGAATCATACTTTGAGTCCTGAATTGATTAAAGAAATCATGAATCATTACAAAGATATGGATTGTAACTTTACAATCTGTCATGAAGGTATTCTATATGCACCTAAGGATGATGACTATATTAGAAATATGGCTGAGGGTGATGGAATTGAATATAGAGTTGTAGATTTTGATACGTTCTTAACACGTCCTTATCGTAAATTGATGATTATATGTAATCCAAGCTATATGCCTCAAATAGTGGAACGTTCTAAATCATTTAAGAATAAGGAATATAAAGCGTCTGCCTTAGTAACTACCAGTTTCTTATATGAATATATGAATCCTCATGTGTCTAAGTCTAATGGTTTAAAAGAGGCTTTAGCCCTTCATGATATTTCTATATCTCAATGTATGGCTTTTGGTGATGAAGATAATGATATAGATATGTTGGAAGAAGCAGGTGTTGGTGTAGTAATGGGAAATGGGTCTATTCATGCGAAAGCTGTCGCTAACTATGTCACAGAGGATAAAGATTCTAATGGAATAGGTGTATTTATTGAAAAGTTTATATAAGCTTTTTTATCATTTTATGAGCGTTTTTTTAGAAAAATGATATAATGTGAGATGGTTAAGAAAGGAGTCAATAAAATGGCAAAAGTTGATATTATTTCTGGATTCTTAGGTGCTGGTAAAACAACACTTATTAAAAAATTATTAAATGAATCTTTAAAAGATGAAAAGTTAGTACTCATTGAAAATGAGTTTGGTGAAATTGGAATTGATGGTGGTTTTATGCGTGATGCAGGTATTACTGTCAATGAATTGAGTCAGGGTTGTATTTGTTGCAGTCTTGCAGGTGATTTTGAAACAGCTCTAAAGGAAGTTGTAGATACATATCATCCTGATCGTATTATTATTGAACCAACAGGTGTTGGTAAGTTATCTGATATTATTGCGGCTGTACAGAAGGTACATGGTGCTGATTTAACACTTGATCGTTTCTTTACTGTAGTAGATGCAAAGAAATGTAAGATGTATCATAAGAACTTTGGTGAGTTCTTTAATAACCAGATTGGTGCAGCAAGCTGTGTAATCTTAAGCCGTTCACAGGATGTGTCTGAAGAAAAGATTGCGGAATGTTTAGATATTATTAGAGAATTAAATCCTCATGCACCAGTCGTTACTACTCCATGGGATCAGATTACAGGTGATATGATTCTTGAAGCAAGTAATCATAAGGATGCTTTAGAAAAGGCATTGATTGCAGCTGAAAAGGAACATCAGGAAAGTGTTCATGGACATCATCATGAACATCATCACCACCATGATCATGACCATGAATGTGGTCATCATCACGATCATGAACATCATCACCATGATGGAGAAAGCACATTATACTTTGATGAAGAAGATATGCATGATGCAGATGAAATATTCAATAGTATTGGTATTGAAACAGCACATCCATTTACTAAAGAAGAACTTGATGATAAGTTAAAGACTTTAGGTACTGATGAATCTTTAGGTCATATTCTTCGTTCTAAGGGTATTGTAAAGGGTACTGATGGTAAGTGGTTTGAGTTTGACTTTGTAAGTGGTGATTATGAAATCCGTGAATGTACACCAGATGTTGGTGGAAGAATGTGTGTGATTGGTGAAAAGCTTGATGCACATAAAATCTATGATTTAATGAAAGGTTAATGTATGGATAATTTAGAAACAAGAATTTATCTATTTACTGGCTTTTTAGAAAGTGGTAAAACAACATTTATCAACGATACAATTATTAATACTGACTTCTGTGATTATGAGACATCTGTGCTTATTGTGACAGAAGAAGGTGAAGTAGAATATAATGAAGCAGCTATTAAGGAACATAACTGTGAAATTGTTTATGTAGAGAATGAAGAAGACTTGACTGCCGACTTCTTTAAGGATTTAAAGGAGAAATATCATCCTACACAGGTTCTTGTAGAATTTAATGGTATGTGGAATGTAGATCAGTTTGTAGAATCAAAATTCCCTGAAAACTGGGATGTTGTACAGATTCTAACTACTATCAATGCCTCTACTTTCCAGCTTTATGTGAATAACATGCGTGCACTCTTATTCCAGCATTGTGCTAAGAGTGATTTAGTCATCTTTAACCGTATTGAAGATGGTATGAAGAAGTCTACTTTAAGAAACAACATCAAGGCAATGAATCCTGTATGTCAGATTATCTATGAAAATAAAGATGGTTCTGTAAATACTATGCAGGATGATGAATTACCATATGATTATACACAGGATCATTTAGAAGTGGCTGATCATGATTTTGGTATCTTCTGTTATGATGCGATGGAACATCCAGAACGTTATGATCAAAAGACAATCAAGATCAAAGGTAAGTTCATTGGTCGTGATAAAGTGATTCCTAATGGTTTTATTCTCGGTCGTTATGCAATGGTATGTTGTGAACAGGATACTTCATTAATTGGTATGCTTTGTGTAAGTGAATATGCCTCTAAATTCATACCTAATGAATGGCTTCTATTAGAAGGTCATACACATATTGAATATGATCCATCTATGAATGCGAATATCTGTATTCTTGATGTAGATCATGTTGAAGGGGCTAAACCTTTAGATAACGAATATGTTACATTTGATTAATCCAGGATTTTTTCCTGGATTTTTTTATTATGCTTCTTTTAGGGGGGGATAATGGTAAAATATATATGAAAGAAATAACACTTCAGTTTGGAGGAACATATATGAAGAACAGTCTTGTAGTAAAATTTTTCATTTGGTTTTTTGTGTCACTTTTCGCTTTAGTTTTTGTAAAACAAATATTGTATGTTAATTTCCCTTACAACCCAAATGTAAGTATTGAAGCCAATGGCTTAGTGATTATTGGACTGATTATTATCTTTGGTCTTCTAATCCTAAAAAAACTGGATGACTTAAAACACAAATAATATTCTTAAGAAAGGGGAGCTTTCCCCTTTTTTATTGATTTAATGCGTATTTTTTCGTATAATATCCAAGGTTATCGAGGTGATATAATGAAAGATTTTTGGTATGAATGTAAACACGTATGTAAACAGACAGGCGCAAGATATGGGATTCTTCATACACCACATGGTGATGTAGAAACACCTATGTTCATGCCTGTAGGAACACTGGCAACAGTAAAAGGTATTTCTCCTGAACAGCTTAAAGAAATGGGCTCTCAGGTTGTACTTGCGAATACTTATCATTTATGGTTAAGACCAGGAAGTGATATTGTAAGAGATGCAGGAGGGCTTCATCAGTTCATGAACTATGATGGACCTATTCTTACAGACTCTGGAGGATTCCAGGTATTCTCATTAGGTAAGACACGTAAGATTGAAGAAGAAGGTGTTACCTTCAAGAGTATTGTGGATGGTTCTAAGCTATTCTTATCTCCTGAAAAGTCTATCGCAATTCAGGAAGATTTAGGGGCTGATATTATTATGAGTTTTGATGAATGTGCACCTTATCCATGTACTCATGATTATATGAAGAACTCTGTAGAAAGAACATTAAGATGGGCTAAGAGAGGTCAGGAAGCACATAAGAGAGAAGACCAGGCTTTATTTGGTATTGTCCAGGGTGGTGAGTTTGCGGATTTACGTGAACTAAGTGCTAAGACTTTAGTTGATATGGATTTCCCTGGTTATTCTATTGGTGGTACTTCTGTAGGTGAACCTAAACCAATCATGTATAAAATGATTGAAGATAGTGTTAAGTGGTTACCTGAAGATAAGCCTAGATATTTAATGGGTGTAGGTAATCCTATTGATTTAATCGAAGGTGCTATGAGAGGTATTGATATGTTTGACTGTGTACTTCCTACACGTGTCGCAAGACATGGTGCACTTATGACACATCATGGACGTATGAATATCAATAATGAAAAGTATAAACGTGACTTTACTCCTATTGATGATAAGTGTCATTGTTATGCATGTAGAAATTATACAAGAGCTTATTTAAGACATCTTCACAAGTGTGATGAAATCTTTGGTAAGTCTTTATTATCTATTCACAATGTTGCATTCTTATTAGATCTTGCAGCAGATATTAGAAAAGCAATTCAAGAAGACCGTTTAGCTGATTTTAAGGAAGAATTCTTAGAACAGTATGGTCGTGATGTTTATGAAAGGGCGTTTTAGTTTTATGGATATTGAATTATTTGATTATGATCTTCCAGAAGAATTAATTGCACAGACACCATTAAAGAAACGTGATACTTCACGTTTAATGGTTCTAGATAAAGAAACAGGAGATGTTGAACATAAACATTTCTATGATATTCTAGATTATCTAAAGCCTGGTGATGTGATTGTAAGAAATAATACAAAGGTTATTCCAGCACGTCTTTATGGTCTTAAGGAAGAAACTGGTGGACATGTAGAAGTTCTTTTATTAAAAGATCTTCATGATGATTTATGGGAATGTTTAGTAGGTAATGCGAAGATTGTAAAGCTAGGTACTGTGATTACTTTTGGTGATGGTCGTTTAAAGGCTCAGTGTACTGAAATCAGAGAAGAAGGTATTCGTATCTTCAAGATGATTTATGATGGAATTTTCTATGAAATTCTTGATCAGTTAGGTATTATGCCTTTACCACCATATATTAAAGAAAAGTTAAATGATCCTGATCGTTATCAGACAGTCTATGCAAAGGTAGAAGGTAGTGCTGCTGCCCCTACTGCAGGCTTACATTTTACTGAAGAATTACTTCAGAAAGTAAGAGAAAAAGGGGTTGAAATCCTAGATGTGACTTTACATGTTGGTTTAGGTACATTTAGACCTGTTAAGGTAGAAAATGTATTAGAACATCATATGCATAGTGAATATTATGAAATCAGTGAAGAAGTAGCTGAAAAATTAAATCAGGCTCAAAAAGAAGGTAGACGTATTATTGCGGTGGGTACTACTTCTTGTCGTACACTAGAAGCCAACCATTCTAAATATGGATGCTTCAAAGCAGCTCATGAAAATACAAATATCTTTATTTATCCTGGTTATACATTTACTGGTATTGATGCATTGATCACAAACTTCCATCTTCCTAAGTCTACATTAGTGATGCTTGTAAGTGCTCTTGCAGGTAGAGAACATATCTTAAATGCCTATAAGATTGCAGTAAATGAGAAATATCGTTTCTTCTCATTTGGTGATGCAATGTTTATCCACTAATGAAACAGAATTATCGTTTAGTGATGTTGGAGACTCTTAAACATTTAGAAGGACGTCCAAAGTTATTGCTTCATGCATGCTGTGGTCCTTGTTCTTCTAATGTGATTAAGGAGTTATGTCAGTACTTTGATATTACTATTTATTATACAAATAGTAATATCTACCCTGCTGATGAGTATCATCGTCGTGAATCTGAGTTAGAAAGATTTGTGAAAGAGTTCAATGATAAAGAGAACCAGAATGTACAAGTGGTAGAAGATACCTATGATCCTGAAGAATATTTAACGCATATTGCGCCATATAAGGATACTGGAGAAAAGGGCTACCGCTGTTATGTGTGTTATAAAGTAAGAATGGAGAAAGCAAGAGATTATGCTAGAATGCATGGTTTTGATTATTGGACAACTGTGTTGTCTGTTTCTCCTCATAAGAATAGCCAATGGATCAATGAGATTGGTGATAATTTAGATCTAGAAACACCAAAATTCCTTCATAGTGATTTTAAGAAGGATAATGGTTATTTGAAATCAACACGTATGAGTGATGAATATCATATGTATAGACAGAACTACTGTGGCTGTGTTTATAGCTATCAGGAAATGCTGGAAAGAGAAAAAACAGACCTCTAATGAGATCTGTTTTTTAAGTTATATAAGAATAGTTTAATCTTCTCAGTCGCAATTTTTAATTCTTCTAGTGAGTATGCATAAGAGACACGGATAAATCCTTCTCCAGCATCACCAAAGGCTGTACCTGGTACACAGGCTACCTTCTGATCATTTAATAGTTCTTCACAGAATTCTTCAGATGTAAGACCTGTAGAACGGATACATGGGAATACATAGAAAGCACCCATTGGGTTAAATGTATGAAGTCCCATATCATTAAATGTTTTTACAAGGAAGTTTCTACGTGAGAGATAAGAGGCTCTCATTTCTTCTACTTCTTTATCACAATGTCTCAGTCCATCTATTGCACCATATTGTGCACCAGTAGGTGCTGACATGATAATATACTGATGAATCTTACACATTGCCTTAGAGAATACTGGGTTTGCAAGAACATAACCTAATCTCCAGCCTGTCATAGCATAAGCTTTAGAGAAACCATTGATGACAACAATCTGATCTCTGATTTCTGGGAATGAAGCCAATGTACTAAATGGTTCTTCATAACTTAATTCTGCATAGATTTCATCTGATATAACAATAATACCTGATTCTTTAATAATCGGTACAAGTTTCTCATAGTCTTCTCTTGTCATTGCCCCACCTGTTGGGTTTGAAGGGAAGTTGATCAACATGACCTTTGTCTTTGGTGTAATAGCTGCTTTAAGCTTTTCAGGTGTTAGTTTGAATTCATCTTTTTCTTCTAGGTGAATTCTTACAGGTACTCCTCCTGAAAGAATAACACTTGGTTCATAAGCAACATATCCTGGGTCCAAGATAATCATTTCATCACCTGGATTCATTAAGGCTCTTACTGCGATATCGATACCTTCTGAACCACCTACAGTCACAATGATTTCATTTTCAGGATCATAATGTACACCAAAACGACGATAATAATAATTACTAATTTCCTGACGTAATTCTAATAAACCTCTGTTTGCAGTATAGAAAGTACGTCCTTTTTCAATTGAATAGATTGCAGCTTCTCTAATCTTCCAAGGTGTCGCAAAATCAGGTTCCCCTACACCTAATGAAATAACACCTTCCATCTGGTTTGCAAGATCAAAGAACTTACGAATACCACTTGGTTTAATAGTTTGTGCTGCAGTACTTAATTTCTTCTCATAATCCATTTTATGGAGTCACCACCAGTCGCGTATTTTTACCATCTTCATCATCTACTAGGACATGTCCATCTGTTTTGTATGGCTTTAACACAAATGTTGTTTTTGTTCCTGTAACACCTGGAATACATGCTAATTTAGATGCAACAAAGTGTGCGACTTCCTGCATAGTACGACCCTTTACAATGCACATAAAATCATAATCACCTGATAATAAATACATTGTTTCAATTTCTTCGTACTTATAAATGTGTGATGCAATACGATCATAACCATATTCTCTTTCAGGAATAGCATTAATCTCAATCATCGCAGTCACAAGTTCAGTATTTGTCTTGTCCCAGTTGACAATAGTATGGTAACCACAAATAATCTTCTCTTTTTCTAGTCTATTTAATCTTTCTACAATGCTGTCTTTAGATTCTGCTAGCGCGGCGGCTAGGTCAGAAACCTTATATCTTGCATTTTTCTGTAATAATTGAATTAAAAGACCATCACTCATAGATAAAAGTTCCTTATTATCCAACCTTTTGTCCTCCTTTGACTATTGTACAATTATTTTATAATAATGAAACTCATTAGTAAATAGAGAATAATTGTGATAAAATATTTTCATGTGGAGGTATCCTATGAAAACATTTTATGTGGCAAGTTATGGTAAAGGTAACGATAAAGGAATCTATATCGTTTCTTTTAATGAAGAAACATTGGAATTAAAGAAAATACAACAGATATTAACTCAGGATTTTCCATCATATCTGATTGCGAAGAATAAAGAACTTTATGTATCTTATAAGAATGCGAGATCTAATAATGAAGGTGGAGGATTAGGAAGTTTTAGTATTCATAAGAATGAATTGATTCTTAATAATAACTATTCTTCTTCTGGTAGAAGTTATACACATTTATGTATCTCTGATGATAATAAGTATATTTTTGCAGCTAATTATCATGTTGGTGCAACAGCTGCCTATAAGCTAGAAAATTATCGTATTGATCATAAGATTGGTGCTGTGAGACATACTGGTATGGGGCCTGATTTATTAAAGAGACAGACTGCCCCTCATGTACATAATGTTGGTTTTACACCTGACAGACGTTTCTTATATGCTGTAGATTTAGGTGCTGATAAGATTGTAATGTACAATTATAAAGATGGTGTTCTTAAAGAGAATACAGATTATACAGTAAATGTTGTACCTGGTTCTGGTCCTAGACATTTGATTTTCTCACAGGATGGACGTTATGGTTATCTCATTAATGAGATTGCGAATAAGATCATGGTCTTTAAGTATAATGAGGGGCGTATGAGTTTAGTTCAGGCTATTCATTGTATTCCACGTCATTTTAAGGGATTTAATGCAGCTGCCGCAATTCATCTCACAAAGAGCGGAGAACATCTACTTATTTCTAATAGAGGTCATAATTCTATTGCCTTATATAGAGTCAATAAAGAGAATGGTAAGATTTCTTTACTTTATATGGTACATACTGGTAAAGAACCAAGAGACTTTAATATTATTGATGATAAGTATGTTATTGTAGGTGCACAGGAAGATAATAAGCTTCAGGTACTTACCTTTGATGAAGAGAATGAAAAGCTATTGATGACAGATTCTGAATTAGAGATTCCTGCACCTGTATGCGTATGTGTTGAAGATTGAGCTTAGCTCAATCTTTTTTTGTATATCATTAAGTAATTAAAAGATTCTTTGAGAATAAATATATAGGAGGTCGAATATGGAAGAGCTGATGAGAAATTTATATTTATTCTTAACAGAAGCAGAGAGAGGTGATGTATTAAGAATACATGTGACTGAAACAGATGAATGTTATGAATTTAGTTATGATGAAGTCATGGATATTGTATTCCATAATAGAATTCCAGAAAGGTTTAAAAAAGAAGTAGGTCCTACTAATTAGGATCTACTTCTTTACTTTTATGGTGATGATGACTTCATCATCGGTTTCATCGATGTTTTCTTCTACATCAGTCCCAGCATCAGTGACCATCTTCACTGCCTGATTGATTGTGTTGAGTGCGATTTTAACACTTTTAGAGAATGTACGTACACGTGGTTTTTCTTTTTTAGGTGCTAATAGTTTCGCAATTCTTTTTTCTGTTTCATCGACAGTCAAGTTATGTTCAAGAATCTCCTTCAACATATTATTTTGTTGTGCTGTATCTTCTAGCTTCAATAAAGCACGGGCATGTCTTTCAGAGATTTCTTTTTTCTTAACTGATTCCTGTACTGTCATAGGAAGCTTTAAGAGTCTAAGCTTATTGGCCACTGTAGACTGCTTCTTACCCACTTTTTCAGCGAGCTGGGCTTGTGTTAAACCCTGTGTATCTAGAATCTGCTGGTAAGCTAAGGCTTCTTCTATTGCTGAAAGATTTTCTCTTTGAATATTTTCTACTAATGCAGCATTGGCTGTCTGATTGTCATCAAGTTCCTGAATGATACATGGCACTTCTTTAATACCTGCTAGTTTGCAGGCACGGTATCTTCTTTCCCCCACAACAATCTGATATTTACCTTCATATTCTCTGACTACGATAGGCTGTAAGAGACCATTCTGCATAATAGATTCAGCGAGTTCCTGGATCTTCTCATCTTCAAAATGAGTTCTTGGCTGTTCCTTATTCGCAACAATATCATTGATGTCTAAGAAACAATAAGCATCTTTAATAACGTTCTTTTTCTTTCTATAAAGGCTTCTTCTTAATTTGTCCATAGTTTCTTGGGTACTTTGCAGGTGTTGATTTCACTTTCTTGATCACAATGTTATGACGATGATCATTCTGATCACTTAAAGTAAAAGTAAAATCATCCATCACTTCTCCTCCAAGTACCTTTATGCCTCCCTTCGCATCTTTTAATTCTTCAGGGGCTTTGAGTCCTTTTAATGAAAGGAAGTAACCATCTTTCTTCACTAATGGGAGACAAAGTTCATCTAAGATATTTAATCTTGCAACTGCACGGGCCATGACAATATCAAATGATTCACGATGATCTTTACAGAAATCTTCAGCACGTGATGCAACTGCTTGAATATGATCTAATTCTAATTCTTTAAATAAGTGATTCAAGAATGTAATTCTCTTATTCAAAGAATCTACAATAGTGACATTTAATTCTGGATAAACGATTTTAAGTGGAACTGAAGGGAATCCAGCACCTGCACCTACATCACAGATTGTTTGATTAGAGAATGGGAAATCAAACGCAATTGTAAGAGAATCATAGAAGTGTTTTAAATAAACACCTTCTCTATCTGTAATAGCGGTTAAATTCATCTTCTCATTCCATTCTACGAGTATTTCATAATACTTTTCAAACTGTTCAATCTGTTTTTCTGAAAGCACAATGCCTTTTTCTTCTAAGCTCACAATAAATTCTTGTTGTGTCATATTAATCTCCGTATTGTGTTTTTAAGTGAATAAGTAAAACAGAAATATCTGCAGGATTAATTCCAGAAATACGTGTTGCCTGACCAATAGTCACAGGTCTGACCTTCTTTAGTTTCTGTCTTGCTTCTAATGATAAGTTTAATACATCATCATAGTCTAAGTCAGCAGGAATCTGCTTTTCTTCCATATTCTTTACTTTTTCTACTTGTCTTAATGTTTTTTCAATATATCCCTTATATTTAATAAGAATAGTGACTCTTCTCATTTCTTCTTCAGTTAAATCAACATGTTCAATATAAGGTAATAAGTCTTCATAAACTAATTCTGGTCTTTGAAGAATGGCACGGGCAGTTACACCTTCTTTTAAACGTGTTGAACCCTTTTCTTCTAAGAGGTCATTGATTTCACTCTTAGGTGAGAAATGAATGGTATCTAGACGTTCTATTTCAGCATGGATACGATTCATTTTATCTAGATAACGTGAATAGACTTCATCATTTACAAGACCGGCATCATGGCCATATTTTCTTAATCTTTCATCCGCATTATCATGTCTTAATAATAATCTATATTCAGCACGACTTGTTAACATACGATATGGTTCTTTAGTACCTTTAGTCACTAAGTCATCAATCAATACACCAATATAGGCTTCATCACGTTTCAAGATTAAAGGTTTATTACCCTTTACCTTCTTAGACGCATTAATACCGGCAATAAGACCCTGACCTGCTGCTTCTTCATAACCTGAAGTACCATTGATCTGACCTGCGGTAAAGAGATTCTTTAAAACCTTTGTTTCTAGACTAGGCCACAACTGTAATGGATCAATCGCATCATATTCAATCGCATATGCATATTTTAAAATAGTACAGTTTTCAAGTCCTGGTAATGAATGCACCATCTTTTCCTGAATATCATGAGGCATTGATGTAGAGAATCCCTGTACATAGATTGTATTCATTTCCTTAGATTCTGGTTCTAGGAAGATCTGATGTCTTTCTTTATCCGCAAACTTAACAACCTTATCTTCAATAGAAGGACAGTAACGTGGTCCAATACCTTTAATAAGTCCTGAGAACATCGCACATTTATCTAGATTATCTCTAATAAGTTTATGTGTTTGGGCCGTTGTATATGTTAAGTAACATACAGTCTGATCTTCTACTGGTGTGAAATGTGTTGTTTCATATGAGAATGAAAGTTTCGCATCTGTACCAGGCTGTACTGTTGTTTTTGAATAATCAATAGAATTGATTTCTACACGAGGTGGTGTACCTGTCTTTAATCTTTGGATTCTAAATCCATAATCCTTTAACTTACTTGATAAATATAAGCTTTCCTTCTGTTTATCTGGTCCACTAGGAGTCTTAGAATGACCGACAAGGACTTCAGCCTTTAAATAAGTTCCTGTAGTAAGAATTGTAGTATGAGATTCATAACGTGTACCATCCGCAAGGATAACACCCTTACACTCATCACCTTCTACAATCAAATCCTCTACCATTGCTTCTACAATATCAAGATTTTCTTGTTCCTTTAATACTTTCTGCATATAGCGTGGATAAGCTTTCTTATCTGCCTGTGCACGAAGAGACTGAACACCTGGTCCTTTTGCAGTATTCAACATCTTCATCTGAAGGTAAGTCGCATCTGTAGTTTTACCCATCTGTCCCCCAAGTGCATCTATTTCTCTTACAATAATGCCCTTTGCAGGTCCTCCGATGGATGTATTACAAGGCATGCTTCCTGCATTAGAGAAGTTGCTTGTAATAAGTAATGTTTTATTTCCTGTTCTTGCACCAGCAAGACATGCTTCAATACCTGCATGGCCAGCACCTACAACTATAATATCGTACACTATAAACGACCTTCCTTTCTTATTTAATACGTGTCTATATTAACACATCAATTCGCGTTTGTCATTATACCACAAATGCATTATTATGGTGTAAAATTCAATCAAAAATGTTGGTGGTATGATATAATGAAAACGGTGATGAACGGTGAAAGAAAGAGATATTTTAAAGATCTATAATAATTATTGTATCATTGGGATGAGTCCTGATCCCAAGAAGTATAGTTATCAAATATATCAGTGCTTAAAGAATGCAGGTAAGCATGTCTATGGTATATCTCCTAAATATGACACAATAGACAATGACAAGATGTATACATCTCTGATGGATATAGAGTATCCTGTCGATGTTGTAGTTTTTGTTGTTAATAAAACAATTGGTATGACTTATATAAGAGATATGAGGGAGCTGGGTATTAAGTATGCCTGGATGCAGCCAGGAACTTATGATGAAGATTTACTTCATGCTTTTCATGATCAGGGAATAGAAACAATAGAGAATTGTGTATTACAGGTCATGAATGATTAAATCAAATATAGATTCATGTAATGGGAAGGTGATATCTACTTGGATATCATCTTTTTTAGTATCTTTAAAATCGACTGGACCTAATGTTTCTTTTCTATCTGATATCACTTGATAACCAAAATCATATTGCTGGGATAAAGAGAAACCAATAGAACTCATAATCACAGGATCTCCATGTAATTGAATCATCTGCTCTGTCTGTAGTCTAAAGAAATTCTGATAAGGAATCTGGTCAATGCCTGTTTCTAATGCCTGTTCAACAGCCATAAAGAAATAAGAAGAGAACTTTCCATAAGGGAAGCCTACGACATAAGGTGTGCCATACTTCTCTTTTAATAATTCCGCAATCTTTAATCCTTTGACTGATAGTACAATATTTACATCTGCATAACCGGCCATATCAAGTGATGTATCATGATATAAGAAAGTTGTAAGGACATTGTATTTCTGTTCAGTAAAGTAATCCTTTAATATTTCATAGACTTCTTCATCAAATAAATCAGGTGTTAAACCTAATAGATTAATAGAAGTTACAGGCATCTGTAAGTTATATTGAATATCTGGTAATTGATCTACTAATGTGCATAATTCTTCTTCTGTATAATTCATATATGTACCTCATTTTTTCTTCATTATATCATAGTTTTTAGTTTGCACGAACTAACTATTTAGCTATAATATGGTTAGATAATACTAACACAGGAGGAGATGTTATGGACTTTTTAGAAATAAAAGGGTTAAAGAAATCTTTTGGACAGGGAGAGAGTCATATTGATGTATTAAAGGGGATTGATATGACTATTAATCAAGGGGAATTTTGTGTACTACTTGGTCCTTCTGGTTCTGGTAAATCTACACTACTTAATATTATTGGGGGTATTGATAGTTTAGATGAGGGAGAACTTATTATTAATAAACATCGTTTAAAGACAATGAAAGAGAAGGAATTAAGTCAATACAGACGTGATCATCTAGGTTATATATTCCAGATGTATAATTTAATTCCTAACTTAACAGTGAGAGAGAATATCGAAGTAGGTGCTTATTTAAGTAAGAAGCCTTTGGATATTGATGATTTATTACATACACTTGGTTTATATGAACACCAGAATAAACTACCTAATCAATTATCAGGTGGACAGCAGCAACGTACTGCAATCGGACGTGCAGTTGTAAAGAATCCAGATATTCTTCTTTGTGATGAACCAACAGGTGCACTTGATTATCGCACTTCTCAGGATATATTACAGTTAATCTGTGATATTAATGAAAAGTTTGGAAATACAATCATCATGGTGACTCATAATGAATCTATTAAGTATATTGCGAATCATATATTTGTATTACATGATGGAAGAATTAAAGAAGACTATATGAATACAGAGCGTAAAAAAGTGAATGAGGTGGATTGGTAGTATGAAGAATCCATTAAATAAACGTTTTATACGTGAATTAAAAGAAGACTGGAGTAAGTATCTTGTCATCTTCTTATTGATGACAGGTATGATTGGTCTTGTATCTGGTTTTATTGTGGCGGATGAGAGTATGATCAAGGCTTATAATGAAAGTTTTGAGAAGTATACAATTGAAGATGGTCACTTTAATGTAGATAAGAAGCTGAATAATCAGTCTTTGATCAATATTTCTAAAGCGGGTGTACGTCTTTATGATCATTCCTATGTAGAAGAAACATTGATCAATGGAAATAAATTACGTATCTTTGCGACACCTCAAAGTGTGAATAAAGTATGTGTGATGGAAGGAAGACTTCCTCAAACTAGTAAAGAGATTGCGATAGATCGTATGTATGCCGTCAATAACAAGTTATCTATCGGGGATACTATTAAGAGTCAGAATCATTCATTAAAAATTAGTGGTTTAGTGGCTTTATCCGATTATTCCGCATTATTTGAGAATAACAGCGATACGATGTTTGATGCCATCAAGTTTGGTGTAGCTGTTGTACAACCGGCTTTGTTCAATCAATGGGATACAGCACATATGACCTATAGCTATTCTTGGCTTTATACAAATAAGCCAAAGAATGAAGAAAAGAAATCTGAATCATTCTTAAAGTTATTGAATAAAGAAGTGCATTTAGAGGAGTATATACCTCAATATGAGAACCAGGCCATTCATTTTACTGGTGATGATATGGGCAGTGACGGTGTGATGGTTAGACTTCTCTTATATATCATGATTGTGATTATCGCATTTGTATTTGCGGTGACTATGACCAATACAATCCAGAAAGAAGCCAATGTGATTGGGACATTGCTTGCATCTGGTTATACAAAGAAAGAATTGATCAGTCATTATATGACACTTCCTATTATTGTGACACTTATGAGTGCCTTGATAGGTAATATTCTAGGTTATACCTATTTTAGAACGACTATGGCGAACTTATATTATGCCAGCTATAGTTTAACAACTTATCAAACAGTATGGAGTGCAGGTGCTTTTATTCAGACAACAATTATACCTGTTATACTCATGTTTATTATTAATCTCTTTATATTAAATAGACAGTTGTCTCTATCTCCTCTTAAATTCTTAAGAAGAGATTTAAAGAGACATAAACAGTCACATGTCATGCCTTTGTCTGCACGCATTCCTTTTATTACACGTTTTAGAACACGTATTATTCTTCAGAATAAAGCCCATTATTTGGTAATGTTTATTGGTTTAATGTTTGCGAATATGATCTTATTATTTGGACTTGCGATGCCAGATATTATTAATTCCTATGGAACCAATATTAAACAGAATATGTTTGCGGATTATCAATATATTCTTAAAGTACCTGCAAGCTTGCAGTCTAGTGAAAAGAGCTTTTCTAATATGATAGAAGCTTATACTTTCACAAAGGGCATAGAAACAGAAGAAAAGACAGCTGAGAAGTTTAGTGCTTATAGCTTAAAGATGGAAGACAATACTTTAGATACGGTGACTGTATATGGAGTAAAGAAGAACAGTCGTTATGTTTCTATTAGTGATGGTGTTTATGTATCAAGTGCTTATGCGGATAAATATCATATACATAAGGGCGATGTACTTCACTTAAAGACAGAATATACAAATAAGAAGTATACATTAAAGGTTAGTGGTGAATATAACTATCCAGGTGCGATTGCGATATTCATGAATCAGAAAAAAATGAATCAGCTGTTTGATTTAGATGATGATTATTTTTCTGGTTATTTCTCAAAGAATCCTATTACTGATATGAATGAAAAGTATATAGGCACAACGATTGATTATGATTCATTAAGTAAAGTATCTCGACAATTGAATGTATCAATGGGAGGTATGGCTTATTTACTTTGTGGAATGGCTGTCATCATGTTTATTGTGCTTATTTATCTTCTTACAAAAACAATTATTGAAAAGAATGCGCAATCTATTTCTATGACTAAGATTCTTGGTTATACCAATCATGAAGTAAGTTCTATTTATATTGTATCGACATCTATTATTGTATCTTTGTTTATTCTGATCACTGTGCCACTCGATTATGCAATATTAAAGCCTATATTTGAGGCAATGATGAAAGAAGAGATGGCAGGATGGATGCCTCTAACGGTAAGTAACCTTACTTTCTTAAAGACAATCGTTATTGGTTTTATCAGTTATTTCATAGTGATGTTGATTGAATATCAAAAGATTAAGAAGATCCCAATGCAGGATGCATTGAAGAATGTGGAATAGGGGGTACTTGTATGAATAAGAAGTTAATTGCGATACTATGTTGTGTCATGCTTACAGGATGTACAACACAAACTAAGACTTATAAAACAAAGACTATTAAAGAAGAAACACCTGTTGTCTTAACCACAAAAGGACATGATGTAAAAGAAGCAGTGAATAAGAGTGAAACAATTACTGTAAAGACAAAAGCATCTGGTGAAATAAAAAGTACTAAAGCCGAAGTAACTATTCCTTCTATAAATGAAGGTGATCTTATTCAAGATACAACTATATTAAAGGATATCAGTAATAAGGGTGATGAGAATATAACTTTGAATAATCATCAATTGTTGATAGAGAATAACAAGAATAATATTCAATATACAGGTACTTTAGATGCAGCACTTCCTGTTGGTGTCGATGTGACTTATTATTTGGATGGACAGAAAGTGACAGATATCAAAGGTAAAACAGGGACATTAAAGGCTGTATTTAAATATAAGAATAGTACTGAGACTCCTTTCGTAGCGACTACTATTATGCTTCTTCCTCAAGAGACAGTGAGTGATATTGAAGTGAAGAATGGGAAAAGCATGTTGATGGATGATTATCAAGCCATTGTTGGAATAGGATGTCCTGGTTATGAACCATTTAAGGATTCTATGGAAGTGACTATGAAGATCAAGAACTTCCAATGTGACTATATGAGTACTGTATTTACTGAGGGGATCTTTAAAGATTTAGACTTAAGTGAACTCACAAAGACAACGGATCAATTAAATCAATCAGCCCAGAAGTTAGTAGAAGGTTCAGCACAATTACTCGCAGGATGTACAACGTATGGACAATATCTTCATACATATATGTCTAATGTGTCTAAAGTGAGTGATGGAGCCAATGCATTATTAAAAGGGTCTAAACAATATGATGCGTCTACACAGGCACTGATTAAAAACTTAATATCTTCTATGAAGGATCCTACAGAACTGATTCAATCTAAAATAAATAACATTGATCTCACTGATGAACAGCGTGCTGCAGTAAACAGAGCGATTAGTGAAGGTGTTCAGGAAAGCTTAATACAAAATAAGAAGAGTCTTGAACAACTCTCACAATTACTTTCTCAAAGTCCTGTATCAAAACAATTAGAGACATTATCTTCTAGCTTATCAGAGTTAAGTCAGGCTGGGAATGAACTTTCTCAACAATACCAGACACTTGTAACGGGTGCAAAAAGCTTATCTGAGGGAATGCGTCTATTTAATCAAGAAGGTATTCAAAAAATCACTGATATGACTACAATTAAGAAGTTAAAAGAAAAAGACCATTACAGTGGTCTATCAGGAAACAATATCACAAATACTAAATTCATCTTTGAGATGGATATCTAGAACCTTGCATTCGCAAGGTTCTTTTCATTTCTATCAGCTTTAATTTAGCTTATATGATATATATTTTTCATCTTTCAAGAGTTACTGTATTTAAAGATTAGGAGTATGTTAAAATATGGACATGGAGGTGATATTCATGGATGATTTCTTAAGTGATATTTATACAATACTCTTTGCGAAATGGATTCTATTGCAGGAAGTGCCTGACTTTGAAACAAAAGTGAATGAAGACTATACAGAGATTCATTTCTATAATAAGCATGCCGATATTGAAATTGTCTTTAATCCATTGAATATCATAGAGTTTAAAGCAACCAATACACAATCTGGTGAGATTGAATATTATCTACATTTCCAGATGAAAACATTGAATCATGCAATAAAGTTATTTAAAGAACTCACTCATTATATGAAGCATATTGGTGATACACCTACTGTTAAGATATTGTTGTGCTGTAGTGGTGGTTTAACAACTAGCTATTTTGCGATGAAGATGAATGAAGCCTCTAAATTAATGAGTCTTCCTTATGTGACAGAAGCAAGTGGTTATAATAATTTATACTATGTAGCACAGGATTATGATGTCGTTCTCTTAGCACCACAGATTTCTTATTTACATGCTAAAGCATGTGATATTCTTAAAGATAAGATTGTCTTGAATGTACCCCCTGAAGTATTTGCGAAATATGATGTAAAAGCCATCTTTACAGTTGTGAAAGAATCATTAGAGATTAAAAAGAACCAATCTGATCAGAAGATTCCTTTACCTGTTATGTTGGATGTAGAAATTAAACATAAGACATTAGCTCTCTCTATTTTCCGTAATAAACAATCCATTCATGTTGCTTATCGTGTCTATGATAAGAATCAAGAAATACTATTAGATAACGAAGTAATTAAACCTGTAGTAAATCTTCAGGATATTTGTGACATTATTGATATTGCCCGTCTTCATTATCCACGTATTCGTTATATTGGTATTGCGACTCCAGGTATTATTGATGATGGTTATGTGTCTTCTACAAGTTTAGTCGGATGGGAAACACCAGAGAGATTAGAAGATGTCCTCACTGAACGTTATCATTTGCCTGTATGTATATGTAATGATGTCAATGCAGCGGCTGTAGGTTATTATTCTTCACAGGATCAAGTAAGTTCACTGGCTTTCTTATTCCAGCCTGTACATGCAATAAGTGGTGCAGGTATTATTGTGGATAACTGCCTACTACATGGTATGCATAACTTGGTAGGAGAAGTACAATTTCTTCCTTTAGATTTAACAGAAGATAAAATGACACTCAGTATGTCCCCTGAAGGATGTATTGAGGTTGTCGCCCGTTATTTAGTATCTATTATCAGTTTATTAAGTCCAGAAGAACTCGTTCTTTATTGTGACTTTATTCCCCATATACTTCCTTTATATGAAGAAATGGCCACTCTTATACCAAAAAAATATATTCCGCCTATTACCAAAGTAGATAACATGCAGGAATATATTCTTCTTGGGACTATGATATTAAGTACAACACAGAACTAAGAGAGTTCTATATAGTGTTCAATACGATAGTCTATATTCTTTTCATAGTCTCTATTAAAATAACATGCATAGAGTGTTAAACCGCAAACTCTACCCATAATAAAATCTAATAAAACCGCAAATTAAATT
>OIYG01000897.1_pt1 | contig 25336 bp, 25 predicted proteins | sample 1587861 | NCBI WGS metagenome assembly OIYG01 (sample SAMN03283272) | human gut metagenome | biome: human-associated habitat; material: feces | host: Homo sapiens | place: Peru | collected 2012 | reverse complement strand
GATTGGGCATCTTACTCCTCTAGAAACTGTACCAATTTTTCTTTCCATAATAAAACTTCTCTTTCTTAAATTATTTATAAAATTGTTTTCTTGTAAGATATTTCTTACAACTTATTATAGCAACGAATTTTCTTGACTTACAATAATTTTTACATGTTTTTCAATATTCAAATGATAGTATTTTCAAAAGAGCATAAAAAAAGACAAGGAATTTATCCTTGCCTTAATTAAATTACATTAATGAACGATATAATGCTTCGATATCTTCAACTGTGCATTCTCTTGGGTTACCAGGACGGCAAGCATCGTTGAATGCATCGATTGATAATTGGTGAAGGTCTTCTTCCTTAACAATACCCTTTAATGAGCATTCGATACCTACATCACTAGCTAATTGCTTAACAGCATCGATAGCAGCCTTGCGGTATTCTTCTTGGCTCATTTCATCAACACCCTTAACACCCATAGCACGAGCGATTTCACGGTATTTTTCACCACTTACACAAGCATTGAATTCCATAGAAGTTGGAAGTAATGTAGCACAAGCCTTACCATGTGGCATATCGTAGTAAGCACTTAATGTGTGAGCCATAGCGTGGTCAACACCAAGACCTACGTTAGAGAAGCCCATACCAGCGATGTATTGACCTAAAGCCATACCTTCTCTACCATCTTTTTCATTATTTACTGCAGCTCTTAAGTTCTTAGCGATTAATTCAATAGCCTTGATATGGAACATATCAGATAATTCCCAAGCACCAGCAGTTGTATAACCTTCGATTGCATGAGTCAAAGCGTCCATACCTGTTGCAGCAGTTAAACCCTTAGGCATTGATGACATCATTTCTGGGTCAACAACAGCTACTACTGGGATATCGTGAACGTCAACACAAACGAATTTTCTCTTCTTTTCAACATCAGTGATTACATAGTTGATTGTAACTTCAGCAGCAGTACCAGCAGTTGTTGGAACAGCGATAATAGGAACACAAGGGTTCTTAGTTGGAGCTACGCCTTCAAGAGATCTTACATCTTCAAATTCAGGGTTAGTAATGATAATACCAATTGCCTTTGAGGTATCCATTGAAGAACCACCACCGATTGCGATAATGCAGTCAGCACCACATTCTTTAAAAGTCTTTACACCCTCTTTAACGTTTTCAATAGTTGGATTTGGTTTGATGTTTGAATATAAGTGATATTCAATACCAGCCTTTTCTAATAAATCAGTTACTTTAGCAGTAACACCAAACTTTACAAGATCAGGGTCAGATGCAACGAAGGCTTTCTTGAAGCCACGAGCCTTGAATTCATCAGGAATTACGCTAATGCATCCAGCACCATGATAAGATGTTTCATTTAAAACGAATCTATTCATATAATTATCCTCCAAGAATAATTATATAATAACTTAGATGGAAAAAAACTTATCTCAAGCACCTGTTAGAAGAAAGTTGTCATCTTTTCAGACGATAACTTTGGGTTTTGCGGCAATTATATTATTGGGCGCAGTTTTATTGATGTTGCCTATATCTAGTAAAAGTGGACAAGTAACTCCTTTTAGTAAGACCTTGTTTACTGCAACATCAGCAACTTGTGTTACTGGTTTGGTTGTTTTGGATACAGGCAGTTATTGGTCAATGTTTGGCCAATTTATTATTCTAGTTCTTATTCAAATAGGAGGATTGGGTGTAATTACTATTGCGGTAGCTTTGGCAATGCTGTCTGGCAAGAAGATATCGCTTATGCAAAGAAGTACTTTGCAAGATTCTATTGCGGCCTTTAATGTGGGTGGTATTGTTCGTTTAACTAGATTTATTTTTAAAGGTACTTTTATTATTGAACTTATTGGTGCCTTATGTATGATGCCTACTTTTATTTCTGATTATGGAATTAAGGGTATTTGGTTAGCATGTTTCCATTCAATATCTGCTTTCTGTAATGCAGGTTTTGATATTTTTGGTACTATTAATAATAAATTTATTTCGCTTGTTAATTATGTAAGTAATCCAATTATTAATATTGTGATTATATCGTTAATCATTATTGGTGGTATTGGTTTTTTGACTTGGGAAGATATTTGTAAACATAAGTTGGAATTTCAAAAGTATCGTCTTCAGACTAAGCTTATTTTAATTACAACTTTAATATTGATACTAGTTCCTGCAATATTTTTCTTCTATATTGATTTTAATGATTTAAGTGGTTCTAATAGAATATTGGCTTCATTGTTTCAGTCAGTTACTTTAAGAACAGCTGGTTTTAATACAGTTGATTTAACTAAGATGTCTGAAGCTAGTAAGATGTTGATGATTATGTTGATGCTTATTGGTGGTTGTCCTGGTTCTACAGCTGGCGGTATGAAGACAACAACTATTGCGGTTATTTTCTTGAATACTATTTCTACTTTCTTGAGAAAAGAGGATACCGAGGCTTTTGATAGAAGGATTGAGAATACGATTGTGAAGAATGCTTGTACGGTAGCTACTTTCTATATCTTTATTTTCTTCTTTGGCGGTATTGCGATAAGTGTTATTGAGAATTTACCGATTATTGATTGTATGTTTGAGACGGCAAGTGCTGTAGGTACTGTTGGTTTATCACTTGGTTTAACACCAACACTTAGCAGTGCTTCACATATTATTTTGATTATTTTGATGTATCTTGGTAGAGTAGGTGGTCTTACTTTAATATATGCAGCTTTTAAAACAAGAGGCAGTATTGATGGTAGATATCCACTTGAGAAGGTAACTGTAGGATAGGAGTTATTATGAAGAATATTTTACTTATAGGTTTGGGTCGTTTTGGTAAGCATGTTGCGATGCAACTTAATGAATTGGGCCATGAGGTTATGGCTGTTGATAGTAATGAAGAGAGGGTAAATAAAGTATTAGATTATGTTACTAATGCTCAAATTGGTGATAGCACTAATTCTTATTTCTTGAATTCATTAGGCATTTCTAATTTTGATGTTTGTATCGTAGCTATTGGTAGTAATTTCCAAAATTCCTTAGAGACTACTTCTTTATTAAAGGAATTAGGGGCTAAGAAGGTTATTTCAAGAGCCGAGAGGGATGTTCAGGCGAAGTTCTTGTTAAGAAATGGCGCTGATGATATTGTATATCCTGAAAAACAAATAGCTAGATGGACTGCGATTAGATATACTGCAGATCATGTCTTGGATTATGTTGAGGTTGATAAGGATAATGCCTTGTTTGAAGTGGAAGTACCCCCTAAATGGATTGGTAAGACTATTAGGGAATTGGATGTTCGTAATAGTTTTAATATCAATATTATTGGTGTTAAAAAGAATAATAAGATGGATGTTAATGTGTCTCCTGATTTATCTTTAAGCAATGATGTAAGTTTAATGGTAATTGGTGATTACGATTCTATTAAGAAGTGTTTCCATATTTAATAATATTTATAAGGACACCTAGAGTTTCTCAAAGGTGTCTTTTACATATACAATAATGTTGTAAGTAAGTCTTTTCTGAAGGAAATTATAAATTGTTTAAAATTTATATTATGAATGATTGTAAGGCTAAATTGCCGAATGGAATTGAAGTAGGCATGAGCATTGAAAAGAGCAAAGAAATCGATAAAACTTTAAGTTATGATGATTTTGATGAAGTCTATCTATCATCTAACGGATATTGTTTGAAAAGCAACCATAAAACTAATAACGTACTATCTATACAGGTATTTGTTAAAAAAATTGATGATGAAGATTTCTTCTTGTGCAATCGGCAGATTAAATACTAGTGATATTTTGTTATTAGTTAAAAAATATAAGTGAAAATTAACTTATGGAGGAAAATGAATGAATGCATTAAAAGGTTTCTCGTCATCTGTCTCTGAACAATTAAAGTATTATGTTTACAGATTAATAGACCCTAGAAATGGGAATACATTTTATGTTGGCAAAGGTAAAGGCGATAGGGTATTTGCACATGTAGCTGATGCGCTTAAAGACTACAATGGAGAGAATTATATTGATAAAGATGAAGATGACGTTTCTTTAAAAGTTAAAACTATTAGGGAAATAAAATTATCTGGCTTAGATGTTATACATGTTATACACCGTTACGGTCTAACAGCTAAAGAAGCCTTTGAAGTTGAAGCAGCATTAATTGATTGTTATTTGGGTATGGGATTGACAAATATTCAATCTGGCCACGGTTCTGATCGAGGTGTCAATAGTGCTGAAGCACTTGAAAGAAATCTGTCATTAAAAGAATATGTTGATGACGATAATTTAAAATACTGCATAATTAAAATAAGAAAATCTTATATAGAAGAAAATAATGGTGATGTTTATGAAACTGTAAGAAAATATTGGAAAGTAAACTTAAATAGGATAAGCAAAATTCCATATGTTTTCGCCTCTTGTGATGGGGTGGTTCTAAAAGTATATGAAGTTGACAAGTGGTATAAATCATCGGCTATTCCTGATAGATGCATGTTTGATGGGAAAGAAACAACAGACAAAACTTTAATCGACCGTTTTGTAAATAAACGTATTCCACAAAATTATGCTAAAAAGGGTATGGCATCGCCTGTGCTTTATCATGATAAAGACAGGATACTTACTAAATCTTTGGATGATTGAAATTGTATTTATATCGATAAAAACTTAAATGAAAAATACTGAATATTAATGGCTTAAATAGTATTTATTGCAAGATAAGTAAATATGTATACGTACCATTTTTGGTGCATACTATATATTAATATTTAGTTGCATGAAAATGAATTTATGATATAGCAAGTCCATTATTCGTCGATCCAAGAGACGTTAAACTTCTTGGCACTGAAAAGGAAGAGACATTGAACTCCGAAGTAAGATAAGGATAACGATAGGTATCTCTATTCCATCGTTTATTAGAACTAATGATATTTGATAAATATAATCAATCAAATATTGTTTATCTAGTTACAAATCTTTTTTGAATAATATCCTTATAAATAAAAAACTATTTACATGCACCAAATATGGTACATGTATTTTTTTAATATGTAGTTGTAGGAGGAAAAGATTATGTCTGATGAGGAAATTTTAATTAAATACTTTGGTGGAAAGCCACAATGGAATGGTAAAAAACTATACAAAATTGGCGAATTAAGAGTCGAATATTATGGAGACAAATTGTATAAAGTTGGAGGCGGAAAAATTGAATACTACAACAATAAGTTATACAAAGTAAATGGTGAGAAAGTTTCCTGGTATGGTGACAAAGTATATAAAATAGGGGATAGAAGATTTTAATATTATTAGCAAATTATTTATAAATGACTTACTTGTATAATATGTTTATAAGGAAGTTAAGTTAATATTATGAATAATTTTGAACCAAAGAAGCTAGCACTAATTCGTATATTAGATATATTGAAGTTTTATAGTGATGTCAACCATCCGCTTACTCAAGAAGAGATTATTGATTATCTTGAGTCAGATTATGGAATAGTTATTGAAAGAAAAGCTGTTGGCAGAAATATATCCTTATTAAAGGAAGCTGGCATTGATATAGAATCGGATAAAAGAGGTACTTATTTTAATGGCCAATTGCTTAGTGATTCAGAGTTACATTTGATTATAGATTCAATACTCGCTAGTAAACATATATCACAAGAACAGTCAAAGAGTTTAATAGATAGAGTGGCTTCTTTATCTAATAAATATTTTAATAAGCACATTAAAAATACTTATTCATTGAATCAAAGGGGAAAGGTTCACAACGAACTGTTATTTCACAACATTGAAGTGATTGATGATGCAATTGAAAAACAAAAGAAGATTAAATATACATACAATAAATATGCTTTAGATAAAAAGCTTCATAAGTCAGCGGATCATGTTGTGAGTCCTTACCAAATGTTATTGCATAATCAAAGATATTATTTAATGTGTCATGATGAAAAATGGAAACATATCGCATATCACAGAGTTGATAAGATAACCAATATTGAAATTGCTGATGAATCATTGAATGATATAAGAACAATTAGTGGTTATGAAAATGGAATTGATTATAAGGAAATTGCTACTCAAATGCCTTATTTTTATTCGACTGAAAAACCTGAAATAATAGAATTTTACTGTGATGAAGGGATTGTAGATCAAATCGTTGACTGGTTTGGCGATGATGTGATTTTTGAAGAAGAGAACAATAAGATTAAAGTAACAATCAAAGCTAATCAATCATCTATCATTTATTGGCTCTTACAATATATTCAATATATTGAAGTAATTGGACCTAAAAAGGTTAAAGACAAGATATTAGAAATATTAGAAACTAGTTATCAAAGAAATAAATGATGGGAAAATATATGTCAAAATATACAGAATTGGTTGCTGACAAAAAAGATTTTTTTGATTGCTTAATAGATAAACTACAGATATCAAAATCGAGAAAAAAAATGAGTATACCACATATAAAAAATGCATTTGAAAATGTCAAACATGCATGCGAGAAAAATTTAAAAATGCAGTATCCAGGTGGAATCCCGGAGATGGTGAAAGAAAGATATGAGGAAGAGCTGAAATATCTGAAAAAATCGGAATACCAGGATGATTTTGAAATATTTAGGAGATTACATGAAGAGGGGGAGCGTACCTCGCAATATATAATGCTGAGAGGAACCGAAGGAGGCTCATTTTTGCTTTACCTTTTGGACAACAGCCGTCCGAACCCAATGCCGGCACATTATTATTGTAGAAAATGCGGTCATATGGAAATCGTGAATACGGGGTTATTCGGAATAGATTTACCTGAAATAGAGTGTCCAGTTTGTGGAGAAAAGGTTACAGGTGATGGCTTTGGAATACGTATAGAATCTGTATGGGGAACAGCGGGTGAAAAACATATTTACTTTGAATATGAAATTAGTAGTGAATTTTTGCCATTTGCAAAAAGAGCGTTGGAAAGGCTCTACCCGGACAGCGAAGTAGTGACTTATGGACATGAAGATATTCGTGACGGGAATTATAGAGTAATATGTAGAAGAAATAGAGTAATATGTAGAAGAAATAGAGAGGCGGAAGTGAAGCCGTATGGATTCGCAATTTTACCTAAAGCTAGGACGATGAAAGATTATCCGGAATTTGTAACTTATCTTGAAGACGGAGAACCGTGTCTGAGTGGAGTGAGATGTCTTTTAGAAGAGAGTGGTGTAAAGGTAGTGGAGTTGTCACCGCTTCTTTGGATAGAACATCTGATGGAATTGCAGAGAAGAAGTGGTTTATATGCATGTGAAGTGGGAATTCCTGAGCTTAGGGGTATGACATGCTATGATTTTATGAATTCAAGAGAATTATTTACGAACGAGAATGATCTGTTTACCCAGGAAGTACCGCAAAATTATAGGGCTATGGCTAATTGTTATGCGGCAGCGCATAATAGCTATAAATGTTTAGACATGTCGAAAGACGAATGGATCTGGGAGTTGGGAGAAGTTTTAGAAAGTCTAGATTTTCGGGAATATCCGTGTTATACCCAGGATGATTTTTTTGAGCAGTTGATGAACTGTGACATAGAGAGAGGAGAGGCTTATCGATTTTCAGAGATTATTCGGAAAGGCATAGCAGAGAATAATAAAGATTTTGAGGCACTGACTATACCGGAAGGCTTAAAAAATGTTGCGAAAATGTATTGGTATGTTTCGCCGAAGGCACATGTGGTGGAGAGATTGTTGATTGTGGCCAGACTGACTTATTATATGAAGTGGAATAGCCGGGTGTATAGCGTGGTAGTTTGAAAAAAGAAATCTGGTGTAAAAGTAAGATTGGAATAGAAAGGGATGAAGTATAATCAAAATTCTGATATATGGAATGACAGATTATACTTCATTTTTAAGAATAATGTAATTGAAGAACAGTAATTACGCACCAAAACTTCTGTTGATTGATTGACACCTGTTTTTAAATATTATTCTTTATTATCTGATGTTGCACGATATGCATGATTTTCTACATATACCATCATACGGTTATACAGTGCTACATAGAAAAGCAAGGCAAGGATACTACCTATTGCGCCTAAAAGTGCATAAGAGTTGTTCAGTGCTACCCACAACATAATACCAATCCATACAACAATGCATAGGGCGATAGTTGCGATATGTTCACGTAACCACTTTTTCTTGAAGAATGCTATTTTTTCTTTCAGAGTAAAAATACTATTATTTAGTGCTGTAACAAGATTGTTGTCGGCAGCTTTCTTGAAGTCTTCTTCTAAAAAACGTTCTCCACTTATAAGTTCATTAATGCTTACATCAAACTCCTTCGACAGCAGTGATAGCATTTCAATATCTGGCATATAATTGCCATTCTCCCAACGAGAAATGGTTTTGTTTGTTACACCAAGCTTTTCTCCAAGTTGCTCTTGCGTCAATTCTTTTTCTTTCCGTAGAGTAGCGATAAACTTTCCTGTCTTTATTTGATCCATTTTTATAACCTCTAAAGAAAGTATAACGCGTTTTCCAAATAAGAATCTTCCCCACAAACAGCGAAAAGTGTTTTTTGTACAAAAAAAGACTGCTCATAATGAATGAACAGCCTTTAGATTAACTATTTCTTAGAAGCTTTAGGAGCTTTCTTAGCTTCAGCTTCAGCCTTCTTTAGATCGTCTTGAGTCTTATAAGAACCCTTGTATGATTCAGCTAGGATTGTTTGGATATCCTTAATCATAGGAACTCTTGGGTTAGCTGGAGAACATTGGTCTTCATATGCTAAGTAAGAGATCTTTTCCATGTTTTCATTCCATACTTCTTCACCACAATCAGTTTGAGCCTTGAATGACATATCGATACCAAGTTCAACTGCTAGCTTGTAACATGCATCAGCATAAGCGATAACACCTTCTTCAACAGTATCAAACTTTAAGCCGATAGCTCTAGCAAGTTCTGCATACTTTTCATCAGCCTTGTAGTAGTTGTACTTAGGCCATACACCAGGCTTAGTAGGACGGGTACCATTGTATCTGATTACATATGGAAGTAGGATTGCATTAGCTCTTCCGTGAGGTACATGGTATTCACCACCAATCTTATGAGCGATAGAGTGGTTTAGACCTAAGAATGAGTTAGCGAATGCCATACCTGCAAGACAGCTTGCGTTGTGCATCTTTTCTCTAGCTTCAGGATCTTGCTTACCATTTCTATAAGCTCTTGGCAAGTATTCGAATACAATCTTAATAGCTTGTAAACATAAACCATCAGTGAAGTCGTTAGCTAATGTACTTACATATGCCTCAGTTGCGTGTGTTAATACATCCATACCTGTATCAGCAGTAACCTTAGCAGGTAAAGACATTGTAAGTGATGGGTCAACAATCGCAACTGTAGGTGTTAAAGAGTAGTCAGTTAATGGATACTTCTTGTGTTCAACCTTATCAGTGATAACAGCGAATGGTGTTACTTCTGAACCAGTACCTGATGTTGTTGGGATACATACTAACTTAGACTTTCTACCAAGTTCAGGATACTTGAAGGCACGCTTTCTGATATCCATGAATTTTTGTTTAAGGTCATTGAAGTCTACATCTGGTTGTTCATAGAATAACCACATACCCTTAGCAGCATCCATACAGCTACCACCACCTAGGGCGATGATTGTATCTGGTCTGAATGCGTCCATTAGAGATAGACCCTTCTTAACTGTTTGGATAGATGGATCTGGTTCAACGTCACAGAATAATTGAATTTGAACGTTGTTTCTTCTCTTTTCTAATTGTTGAGTAATCTTTTGAAGATAGCCTAAGTCAACCATTGATCTATCTGTTACGATGAATACTCTATCAACATCACGCATGTCTTTTAGATATTCAATAGAATTTCTTTCAAAGTAAATCTTTGAAGGCACCTTGAACCATTGCATATTATTTCTTCTCCTTGCGACTTTCTTGATATTTAATAGATTGATTGAACTTACGTTACCACTTACTGAGTTATGTCCATAAGAACCACAACCTAGAGTAAGAGATGGGATCATACTATTATAGATGTTACCAATACCGCCAAGTGAAGATGGAGAGTTTACACAGATTCTACATGCTTCTAGTCTTTCACCATACTTAACAGCTAAGTCATCGTTCATTGTATGAATTACAGCTGTATGACCTAGACCATTGAATTCAACCATAGCTTCAGCCTTGTTGAAACCATCTTCGATTGATTCAGCCTTTAACATAGCCAATACTGGTGATAACTTTTCACGAGTTAGAGGTTCGTTTGGTCCTACTTCTTTACATTCACAAATTAAGATTGAAGTATCTTCAGGAACTTCAAATCCAGCTCTTTTTGCGATTGATGCAGCAGACTTACCTACTACCCATGGATCTAATTTAGCGTTATTAACTTCTTTTGAGTAGCCCTTAACACCAAATAGAGATAATTCTAATAATTCTTTTTCTTTTGCGCTACAGAAGTGAACACGATAGTTGTTGAACATTGCCTTAGCGTCATCATAAATTTCTTTATCAACGATTACAGCTTGTTCAGAAGCACAAATCATACCGTTATCGAATGTCTTTGACATTACTACGTCGTTGATTGCTTGTCTTAAGTTAGCTGTTGTTTCAATGTATGCTGGAACGTTACCGGCACCAACACCTAATGCTGGTTTACCACAAGAGTAAGCAGCTCTAACCATTGCGTTACCACCTGTTGCTAGGATTGTAGCTACATCTGGGTGGTTCATAAGAGCACCTGTTGCTTCCATGCTTGGATGTTCAATCCATTGGATACAGTTTTCTGGAGCACCAGCCTTAACTGCAGCTTCGTATACTACCTTAGCAGCAGCAACTGAACACTTTTGAGCATTTGGGTGGAAACCAAATACTATTGGGTTTCTTGTCTTTAAACAAATTAATGATTTGAAGATTGCAGTACTTGTTGGGTTTGTAACAGGTGTAACACCACATACAACACCTACAGGGCTTGCGATATATGACATACCTTCTACTTCATCTTCTTTGATTACGCCAACAGTCTTTTGGTGACGCATATTGTTTACGATATATTCACATGCGAATAGGTTCTTAGTAGCCTTGTCTTCAAAGACACCTCTTCCTGTTTCTTCAATCGCTAATTTTGCTAGATTACCGTGTTGGTCTAATGCAGCAACACTTGCTTTTGCAACGATATAGTCGATTTTTTCTTGATCTAAAGCTTCGAAGTCAACTAGTGCTTTTTTGGCTTTTTCAACCAATGAATTAATTTCTTGTTGAACGTTGTTTTCCATTTTTTTACCTCACTTGAGACAATTTTCACAAAAATGACTTTTAATGTCAATAACAAATGTTAACTTTTTAACAAGTAAGCGTTTACATTTTTTTGAGGCTATATAAATGATAGAATAACGAGGTGAAAAACACTTTAAAAGATTATATTTCGATTATTTTTTGGTCAGCTATATTTGCGCTAAGTTGTAACCTTTTTATTGTTCCTTTTAATTTGTATGGAGGAGGCATAATTGGTCTAGCACAGGTTATTCGTACTTTAATTGTTAATATTACAGGTATTGAATCAAATATTGATTTAACTGGTATTACTAACTTACTCATTAATATTCCTTTATTGTTGATAGCTTTAAAGAAGTTAAATAAGGAATTTGTCTATAAGACTATCGTATCAGTAGCTGTTCAAACATTAGCTTTTTCAGTGATGTTTGAAAGTTCTCCAATTAGCGATAGATTAGTAAGTATTATAGTTGGCGGTACCATTTGTGGTTTTGCGGTAGCTAGAATACTTGTATGTAAGGCAAGTGGCGGTGGTAATGATATTATCGGAATGTTGTTGACGCTAAAGAATCCAAAGATTAGTGTTGGTAAGTATTGTTTATATTTCAATTGTGCTTTGTATACACTTTGTGCATGTTTATTTAATTTTGAGGTTGCGGTATACTCTATTATCCAAGCCTTTGTTTATTCTTTGATGGTGGACAAGGGGCATCTTGAAAATATTGATGTAGCATTAATGATCTTTACTAAGAATGAGAAAGTTAAGAAGATGATTATGGAAGATAATAAAAGAGGTGTTACAACTTGGACTGGTAAGGGTGCTTATACCAATAAGGAAACAGAAGTGTTAGTTTCGGTCGTTTCTAAGTATGAGGTGCCTTTGTTGAAGAAGAAGATAAGAATGATTGATAAGGATGCGTTTATAATTGTTTCAAATGTCGAAGATGTATCCGGTGGATATGAGAAAAGGCTTGTATAATAGGTGTAGTATGACAAAAGATGAATTTTTAAAAATATTGGCTGAAAGAGGATTAGAGTTAAGCGATAGGCAGATGGAACAGTTTTGTACTTATGCAGCTTTTTTAAAAGAATATAATGAGAAAATAAATTTAACAGCCATTTGTGAGTTTGAGGAAGTTTTAGATAAGCACTTCTATGATTCTTTATTATTGAGTTTTGATGTAAAGATGGAAGGTACTTTGGTTGATGTTGGTACTGGTGCTGGTTTCCCTGGTGTGGTTTTAAAGATTGCTTATCCAAGTTTGAGGGTTATTTTGATTGAACCTTTGATGAAAAGATGTGTGTTCTTAAATGAATTAATAAATAAATTAGGACTTGAGGGTATTGAGGTAATTAACACCAGAGGCGAGGATTATTCTTTGATACATCGAGAGGAATATGATTATGTAACAGCTAGGGCTGTGACTAATTTGAACGCGCTGATTGAGGTGTGTGGCGCTATGGTTAAGAAGAATGGTTATTTTATTGCCCTAAGGGGTTCAAGTGGCCAAAGTGAGATTGATGGTGCTAATAATGCGATTAAGCAGATGAATTTTGAGTGTGAGCGTATTATTGAGCATACCTTAAATGATGATTCTTTAAGAGTGATTGGTTATTTAAAGAAGGTGGGAGCTACACCTAAAAAATTGCCTAGAAAATATAGTATAATTAAGCAGAGACCTTTATGAGTGAAGTAGTAGAAATTGATATTAGTAAAATAGTTCCAAATAGAAGCCAGCCTAGACTTGCTTTTTATGATGATACAGTTAAATCATTGGCCTTAAGTATTAAGGAAAATGGTTTATTGCAACCTATTAGTGTTAGAGAAATGGATAATGGCCAGTATGAATTAATTGCGGGTGAGCGTAGATTTAGAGCTTGCCAATATAATGGTGATACAAAGATTAGGGCTATTATCTATGATATGTCTGATGAGAAGAGTGCTACTTTGTCTTTGATTGAGAATATTCAAAGAGAGAATTTAAATGCGATTGAACAAGCTATGGCGATGGCGCGTATTATGAAGGATGAGGATATCACTCAGAATGAATTAGCTGAGCGTCTTGGTTATAAACAATCAACTGTTGCCAATAAGTTGCGTTTATTGAAGTTGCCTGATTATGTTAAGGAGGCAGTTAGTCATGGTCAGATTTCAGAGCGTCATGCTAGGGCTTTGTTGAAAGTTCCAAATGAGCGTCTTGAGGAAGTTTTTAATACGATTGTTACAAGAGATTATAATGTAGCTAAAACTGAAGAGTATATTAAGGAATTACTTGAAACAAATAAGCATTCGCTTGGTATTTCTGGTAATGTTCAAATCGGTATTAATACTGTTAATAAGGCTTATGAGATGGTTAAGAAATCAGGTATTGATGCTGATTATCAGATGACTGAATATGGTGATAATGTTAAGATTGTCATCAGGTTTAAAAAGTAGGGGGATGTATGGCGAAAATAATTGCGATTGCGAATCAAAAAGGTGGCGTTGGTAAGACGACTACTTCTATAAATTTAGCGGCAGGACTTGCTTATTTGTCTAAGAAGGTTTTAATGATTGACTTTGATCCACAGGGTAATGCTACTCAGGGTGTGGGTCATGATGTGGCGATTGAGGATTTAACAGTTTATGATGCTTTACTTGGTGGTAGTGATGTTAAGGATTGTATTAAGTCTTTAAAGAAACCGCCTCTTGATATCTTGCCTGCTAATATTTCTTTGGCTGGCGCTGATTTAGAGATTGCGAAGATTGAGGAAAACCGTGAACAAATCTTAAAGAATACACTAGAGGGTGTTAAGGATATTTATGACTATATCATCATCGATTGTCCGCCTTCTTTGGGTTTACTTAATACTAATGCACTTACTGCTGCTGATTCGGTTATTATTCCAGTACAGTGTGAATATTATGCTTTGGAGGGTGTTACCCAGCTTCTACAAACTATTAGACTTGTACAAAAGCTATTTAATCCTAGTTTAAAGATTGAGGGTGTGCTACTAACAATGTATGATGCTCGTACTAATTTGAGCAGTGAAGTAAGTAGTGAGGTAAGAAAGCATTTTAAGGAAAAGGCTTATCGTACATATATTCCAAGAAATATTAAATTATCAGAGGCTCCAAGTATGGGCAAGTCAATTTATGATTATGATATGGCTTGTGAGGGCGCTAGAGCTTATGTTGCGTTGACTAAAGAAGTTATTGATAGTAATGAGGTAAGATAAAATGGCTAAGAAATTAGGTAAGGGTTTAGGAGAAATATTTGGTGATAATATCGATTCTGTTTTAGATGAGATTTCCAAGGGTACAAGTGATGTTAAGGGTGATAAGCTTTTAATCAATGTTAGTGAGATTAGACCCAATCCTTATCAGCCTCGTAAGCTTTTTGATGAGGAAGCTTTAAAGGATTTAAGTGCTTCTATTAAGGAAAAGGGCGTCTTTACTCCCATTCTTGTTCGTAAGTCATTAAAGGGGTATGAGTTAATTGCCGGTGAGCGTCGTTTGAAGGCTTCTAAAATGGCTGGTTTAAAGGAAATTCCAGCTATGGTTGTGGATTTTGATGATGCGAATATGATGGAGGTTTCTTTACTTGAGAATGTTCAAAGAGAGAATTTAACTCCAATTGAAGAGGCTGAGGCCTATGACAATATCATTAAAAGATTAAATTATACACAGGATGAATTGTCTAAGAAGGTTGGCAAGTCTCGTGCTTATATTACAAATAGTTTAAGAATTTTGAAGTTACCAACAAGGGTGAGAGCTTATGTTAATGATGGCAAGTTGTCTTTAGGACATGCGAAGGCTTTATTGGCTTTTGAAGATGAAGATAAGATTAATGAGGTTGCCGATAGAGTCATTAAAGAGGATCTTACTGTAAGAGATGTTGAAAAGTTGGCTAAAGATAAGCCAACTGTTAAGAAAAAGAAGGAAGTAGTGGTTGATCCTTATATGGAGAGTGTTCGTAAGAATCTTGAGAATAAGTTTCAAACAGGTGTTGAGTTAGATGGTAAAAAAATCGTCCTTCATTATAATGATGTTGATGATTTAAATAGAATCTTAGAAATAATGGATTGTTTAGAAAAGGATTAAGGATTATGAGTGAGAAACAAGAAGACAAGATTGTATTAACTTTGAATAATGAAGTTAATGAAGAAGAGGTTGAAGAGACTAAGGTTGAAGAGAAGGGGCTCGAACCTGTTAGTGAAGAAGAGGCTATTGCGGCTAGAGTTAGTGATGAGGGTTTAAGTGAAGAGGAGAAACAACAAGTAGCTGATTTCTCTAAGCAAATCGATATCACTCAAGCTAATGCAGTATTACAATATGGTGCAAGTGCTCAAACTAAGGTGGCGGATTTCTCTGAACAAACTTTGAAGAATGTACGTACTAAGGATTTGGATTCTATTGGTGATACTTTAGAAGATTTGGTTAAGGAACTTAAGGGTTTTAATGCCAATGAAAAGGATGATAGTTTCTTTGGCAAGTTGTTCAAAAAGCCTGCTGATGCACTTACTAATATGAAGATTAAGTATGATAGTGCTTCAGCAAATGTTGATAAGATTGTTAAGATTTTAGAGGATCATCAAGTTACTTTATTAAAGGACATTTCTTTATTAGATCAACTTTATGAAAAGAACTTAACTAATCAAAAAGAATTGACTATGTATATTTTGGCTGGTTATCAAAGACTTGATGATATTAAGAAGCATGAATTAAAAGACGCTATTGAGAAGGCTCAAAAGACAGGTGATCCTGAGGATGCTCAAAAGGCTAATGATTTGTCTAATGCGGTTAATCGTTTTGAGAAGAAGCTTCATGATTTAGAGTTAACTAGAGTTGTGGCGATTCAAACTGGTCCTCAGATTCGTTTGGTTCAAAATAATGATACTTTGATGGTTGAGAAGATTCAGTCAACTTTGGTTAATACTATTCCTTTGTGGAAGTCTCAAATGTTAATTGCACTTGGTATTTCTCATTCTAAGGAGGCTGCTAAGGCTCAAAATGAAGTTACTGAGATGACTAATAGAATGCTTAAGGAGAATGCTGAGAATCTTAAGATGGCTACTGTTGAGACTGCTAAGGAATCTGAAAGAGGTATCGTGGATATCGAGACTCTTACAGAGACTAATAAGAAACTTATTGAGACTCTTGAGGAGGTTCAAAAGATTCAGGTTGAGGGTAGAGAAAGAAGAGCTGCTGCTCAAGTTGAACTTAGAAAGATTGAGACTGAATTGTCTAATAAGTTAAGTGATGTAAAGGATCTAATGAACTAATGAAGTGGATGGTTGGCTCTGATATTCATGGTAGTGAATTTTTCGCAGAGAAGTTAGTTAAGGCTTATAAGAAAGAGGGGGCTACTAAGTTATTACTATTGGGTGATATTCTTTATCATGGCCCTCGTAATGATTTACCTTTAGGATATAGTCCAAAGGGTGTTATTAGGCTTTTAAATCCCTTAAAGAGAGATATTGTCTGTGTTAGGGGGAACTGCGAGGCTGAGGTTGATCAGATGGTTCTTGAGTTTCCGGTGCTTACAGATCATGTAATCTTAGAGAATGAAAATTTAACTATTTATATGTGTCATGGTCATCATGAGAATAATGAGAATCCACCACTTATGAATAAGAAATATGTCTTGTTGTGTGGACATACTCATATTCCTAAGTTGGATGTGCACGGTGATTATGTTTATATTAATCCCGGTTCTGTCTCACTTCCAAAGGAAGATACATGGCATGGCTATATGATTATTGAGGATAATAAGTTTATTTGGAAGAATCTTGATGGTGAAGTCATCAGGGAATATGACTATGTTTGAACAATTTATTTCTAATAAGATAGTGATTGTAGCACTTATTTCTTGGTTTACCGCACAAGGTTTGAAGGTAATTACTCATGCTTGTGTGTATAAGAAATTAGATTTCAAGCGTTTGTTTGGAGATGGTGGCATGCCTAGTTGCCATTCAGCAGTTGTTTCATCTTGTGCTACATCAATTGGCATTATTGAGGGGTTTAATTCTTCTGTGTTTGCGTTGGCGCTTATAATTGCGATAATTGTCATGCATGATGCATCTGGTGTAAGGTTTGAAACTGGTAAGCAGAATAAAATTATCAAGGACATTTCACAGTTCATTGAGGGTTTTAATAATATTAAGTTTGATGATGAATCTTTGAAGGAATTTGTGGGACATACCCATTTACAAGTTGTGATGGGTTGTCTACTTGGTATTGTTGTTTCTGTTATTGTATGTAACATATTGTTTATTTAAGCTCACATATGTGGGCTTTTCTTTTGGTTTTCCACAATTGTTGATAAGTGGTGGGAATAATATGGGAGGTTTATGATAAGGGATTCCATTATTAAAAGGCGATAATGGAAACATGGATGAATTAGTATTGGTAAATATGGTAAGAGAAAATTGTGATGATGCAGCTTTTAATGAAGTGCTTAATGGCCATATCAAGATGATTGAGTCGATTGTGCTTAATTGTGTTAATGAAATTGGTGATTTTAGGTTAAATAAGGATGATCTAAAACAAGAGGCTATTATTGGCTTATATGATGCGTGTAAGTGTTATAAGGAAGATATGAATACGAAGTTTTCCACTTTTGCGTATACATGTATTAAAAGAAGGGTTCATGCTTATTATCGTAAGTGTACTCATCTGTATTGTGTGGAGTGTGTGTCTTTGGATAATTCTGTGGTAAAGGATAGTGGTCTTATTTATGGTATTCAAAAAGAACAAGAGTCTATTAAAGATAAGATGGAAGTTCTTAATAAGTTGATGACTCAATTGAATTATGAAGATAGGATGATTGTGGATATGCGTATTAAGAACTATTCTTATAAGGAGATTTCAGATTATTTGAATATTAAAGAGAAGCGTATTGATAATAGGCTAATGCGCATTAAAGATAAACTATCTAGGTCAGATTTGGTTAATAAGGCAAAATTGTACAGTTGACTTTTAATTCCAGTTTAAGTCTATAATAGATGAGATTGGAGAAAAGTATGGTAGAGATATTAAAGGCGATATTATTTGGAATAATTGAGGGTGTCACAGAGTGGCTTCCTATTTCAAGTACTGGACATATGATTTTACTTAATGAATTTATTACTTTAGATGTTAGTAAAGAGTTTTATTCAATGTTTGAGGTGGTAATTCAATTAGGTGCTATTTTAGCGGTTGTTGTTTTATATTGGAATTCTATTTGGCCATTTGGTCTAAAGTTAAAGGAACCTGTTAAGGAAACTGGTTTATTGAAGTATTTTGATAAGCCAAAGTGGGTTATGTGGATTAAGGTTCTTGTAGCTTGTGTTCCTGCTGCGATTGTTGGATTAGCATTTAATGATTTGTTTGAAGAATTGTTCTATAACTATGTTTGTGTTGCGATTGCATTAATTGTATTTGGCGTTGCGTTTATCATTATTGAAACAAGAAATCATGGTAAATCTGCCAAGATTAATTCAATTGCTGAATTAGATTATAAGACTGTAATTATTATTGGTCTATTCCAATTAATTGCGGCTATTTTCCCTGGAACTAGTAGAAGTGGTGCGACTATTGTAGGTGCTTTATTAATTGGTGTTAGTAGAGTGGTAGCTGCTGAATTTACTTTCTATTTGGCGGTTCCTGTAATGTTTGGTGCAAGTTTATTGAAGTTAGTTAAGTTTGGTTTTGCGTTTACTACCTTAGAATTCTTTATTTTAATGGTTGGTATGATTGTGGCTTTTATTACTTCAATGTTTGTGATTAGTTTCTTGATGTCTTATATTAAGAAACATGACTTTAAGGTATTTGGTTATTACCGTATAGTTTTAGGTATTTTAGTTTTAGCTTATTATTTCCTATTTGCGATTAAATAAGTATAATGTAAATAAGAGGTAAAATTCGTGAAAATTGTTAGTAAAGAAGAATTCGATGTTATCTCAAGAAGCGGCAATGTAGTTGTTGATTTTTATGCTGACTGGTGTGGGCCTTGTAAGTTATTGGGTCCAGTTCTTGAGAAGATCAGCAAGAGTTATCCTGATATTACTTTTATTAAGGTGAATGTAGACGATAATGAACAGCTTGCTGTTGATTTTGGTATTATGTCTATTCCGGCTGTTTTTATGCTGAAGGATGGTAAGCCAGTTAATAAGTTTGTTGGTTCTTTACCTGAATCAAGGATTGTTAATATTTTAGAGGAAACTTTTAAGTAGATTGTTTGTTTTTGACAATCTACTTTTTTATTTTGTGGGGAGATTATGACATTATCAGATATTGTTAAGTTATTGGGTGGTGTTGCACTGTTCTTGTTTGGTATGACTCTAATGGGTGATAGCCTTAAGAAGGTTGCTGGTACCAAACTAGAAGTTTTTTTATACAAGTTAACAGGTAGTCCTTTAAAGGGTATTCTTTTGGGTACTGGGGTTACGGCTATTATTCAATCATCTAGTGCTACAAGTGCGATGGTTGTTGGTTTTGTAAACTCTGGTATGATGAAACTTAATCAGGCTATCAGTATTATCATGGGTGCTATTATTGGTACAAGTATTACAGGTTGGGTTATTTCTTTATCTTATATTGGTACTGGTAATAGTGGTATGTTGGAATTGTTTTCAACAAGTACTTTGGCTTCTTTAATTGGAGTTATTGGTATTTTGTTGATTATGGTTTCTAAGAAACGTAAACAAAAGAATATTGGTGAGATTTTATTAGGTTTTACTATTTTGATGGTGGGTATGGAACAAATGTCTGGGGCTGTTAGTGGTCTTAGAAGTGAACCTACTTTCTTAAATTTATTTACATCATTCTCAAATCCTGCCTTGGGTATTGGCTTTGGTATGTTGTTTACAGCTTTAATTCAAAGTGCTAGTGCTGCTGTTGGTATTATTCAAGCTTTATCAAGTACTGGTGTAATTACTGTTGATATGACAGTTCCAATTCTTATTGGTATTGCGATTGGTGCATCATTACCGGTAATTATTTCATCTATTGGTGCTAATGCGGATGCTAAGAAGGCGGCTTATTCTTATTTGGTTATTGATGTTGTCGGTGGTTTGTTGTTTGCGGTAATTTTCTATGCTTTGAATTTCATTTTCCATTTTAATTTCTTGGATGATATTGTTAATCCTGTTTCTATCGCCTTTATTAATACGATGATAAGGGTTGTGATGATTTTGATGTTGTCACCTTTCATTAAGACTATTGAGAAGCTTGTGAGTCTTGTGGTTAAGGATAATAATGATGAGGAACAAAGTGATACTAACTTGTTGGAAGAAAGATTCTTGCAGTATCCACCTTTGGCTTGTGAGAACGTTACCCAGGTAATTAATACAATGGCTGGTAAGGTCTTGGATATTACTTTTAGTGCTATTAGCTTATTGGATAATTTCGATGAGAAGAAGTTTGCTAAGGTAGAGAAGAAGGAAGTTAGGTTAGATGAATATGAGGATAAGATTAATATTTATCTAACTAAGATGGCTTCTAAGTCTTTGAATGGTTATCAATCTAGACTTGTTGGTCGTTATTTACATAGTGTTGGTGATTTGGAAAGAATTTCTGACCATGCCTTGAATATTGCTCAATTAGCTCAGGCTATTTCTGAGGATAAGGTTGTTTTCTCTAGTGATAGCAAGAAGGAATTGGATTTATTATTAGAGGCAATTAAGAAGGTTTCTACAATGTGTATGGATAGTTTTATTACTAGTGATATTGAACAATCATATGCGGTTGAACCTTTAGAACAAGTAGTTGATAAGATTGTTGATAAGATGAGGGAGAATCATATTGAGCGTCTTCAAAATGGTGAATGTAATGTTCAAAGTGGTTATATCTTCGATGATTTGTTGAATAACTTTGAGAGAGTTTCTGATCATTGTTCAAATATTGCGTTGGCAACCATTGGTTCCTATGATAAGAATTTCGATACTCATACGTTTGAGATTGATATTAGAAAAGAAGATCATTTCTTGGATCTATATCGTCAATATCTTGATGAATTAAATTATTACGATGTCTTAAGTAAGTAGTCCTAGTGACTACTTATTTTAATATATGAGCACATATAAAACCTGCTTATTAAAATACTGAAAACTAAGTCGACAGATAATTTATAAACCGTTATAAAGCTCATGAGTAGTATTTATTTTATAATTGTGTCGAATATTCCAAATAAAACAACAAATGTGACGATTAATTTCGGATAAAAATTGTTTTATTTGAAATGTTTTTATACTAAAGGAGCAATGGAAATGAGTACGGTAAGTAAAATATTAGAATACTTAAATCAACAAAGAATTAATTTTGATAATTTGGATGATTTTACTACGGTTAGTATTTCAGAGAAGCTTATTATGTCAAGAACTTCAACTTCTGAATATTTAAATTCATTAGTTAAAGATGGAAAAGCGGTAAGAATCAAATCAAGACCAGTATATTATCTTCCAGTAAAGAAATTAGAAGAAGTATATAACTTAAAAATTGATGAATTTGAGTTTTTGTCTATCGAAGCATTAAAGAGATATCTTGATACAAACGCAAACTATGTTAGAGACTTTGACTTTGCAATCGGATGTAATGGCAGTTTGATGATGCCAATATCTTCCTTAAAATCAGCTGTTTCTTACCCAACTTCTTTACCGGTTATTATTTTCGGTAAAAAAGGAACAGGAAAAAAGTATCTTGCTAAATTGGCTTTGGACTATTTGAGGAATAACAATCTTTGTGATAAAAAATCAAAATTTATTTACTATGATTTATCTAAAGAAAGCTTTGAAGATGTATTAATAGATATTAAAAAGAATGAAAAACAAATCCAAAAAGGGTTAATTTATCTAAATAGTGTGTCATCTTTATCTTTGAAGCAACAAAAGGAATTGGCATTAACAATAGAGACTATTGAAAAGTTGAAGATTATAGTATCTTCTGAGCAAGATGCCGATTATCTTGAACCAGAATTGTTGTTTGAAGTTCCGGTAAGAATAAGCCTTCCTTTATTTGTTGATAGATCAGAAGATGAAAAGAAACAGTTTGTTACTAATTTATTTAGAGAAGAAGAAAAGAAACTAAACAATACTTTTTTGATTTCTAGAAACTTATTAAATACATTAGCCAAAATAGATTATTCGAATAATATTGATGATTTAAAAAAGACTATAGTAGCGGTTTGTGCAAATGCTTATGATAGAAATGCGAATCCGATTGAAGTTGATGTTAAACATTTGCCAGTAGAATTTTACAATTATGTATCTTTTATAAAGAAAGATGAATTAATTACTTTGGATATGTATGAAGCATCTTCATTTTGCGATAACGTTATTGATTATATGAATTTGTTACTGAACTACAATAAAGAACTTGGCGATGTTAAAGATTATGATGGTACTCGTAGCATTATGCGTCAGTTTTATGAGATGCTAGAAAAAACTGATTTGTATTCAGATGAAAAGATTCAGTTATATGAAAGAACACTTAGCGAGCTAATCAATAGTTTGGAACAAAACAGAGGAATAAATCTACCACTTAATAGTATTCATGTTCTTGCTAGATTATTGATTTTGGAGGAGAATTCAAGATCACAACTTGCTAGATGGCAAAGCAAAGTACGCGAATCTTTAAGAAGTTTATTTGAAGATATTAAAACTAAATTGATAAATGAATATATTTTAGAGGAAAAGATAGCAAATGCAGTACAAAATGGATTAAATATACAGCTGTCTATTGTCTCTAAAGTAATTATTATGCTAAATATTCATTACTTTAATTCAAATATAAAGAATCAAAAAATAACCGGAATTGTCTTGTCTCATGGAATCTCAACCGCTTCATCAATTGCGATTGCGGTTAATACTTTATTAGAATCTCAAGTTTTTGAGGCTATAGATATGTCACTTGACACTACGGTTGATGAAGTAGCTAATAGAGTGAATTTATTTGTTAAGAATAATCCATATTTAACAGACATTGTTCTTTTGGTTGATATGGGTTCTTTAGAAAAACTAGACACATTGATTGAAAATAGAATAAATATTGGAATTATAAATAATGTTTCAACCGCTACAGCTCTTAATGTTGGCAGTATGATTCTTCAAGAAAGAGAATTGGAGGAAATTCTTAAGAAGACAGTTATTGAGTCAGCTTGTCATTATAAATTGATTCATTCAAAACAATATGAAAGAGCGATCGTATTTGCTAGTGATACTGGCGTTCAAATATCTGAAAGATTAGTTTCTTTATTTAAGAAGTCTTTGCCTAAGAAAATCGATTTGGTTTTGGTTGCTTATGATTATAAACAACTAAAAGAGATAAAAACTGAAGATGCTATTTTTCAAAAATATGATGTTGCGTTATTAATTTCTTCAAAGGGTATTGATATTGGCAACGTCGACAATATTTCTCTTGAAGAAGTTATGAGTTTTGAGAAAAATGATGTTTTGAGAAAAGTCCTTGGTGATTACTTGAATGAAGAGGAATTAGATTTGTTTGAGACAAAGCTATTGAAGAACTTTACTTTGGAGTCGATAGTAAATAATTTGACAATTCTAAATCCAACTCGACTATTGGACGATGTTTCCATTTCGATTAATAATTTGCAACAAAGCTTAGGTCATCGTTTCAAACCAAATACCGTAATTGGAATTTCTATGCATGTTTGTTTTATGATCGAAAGGCTTATGACTCATAGTGAAATTCAAGAGTCTGGAGAAGAAAGTGAATTTGAGGAAAATGAAAAGGATTTTATTTCTAATGTTGATAAGTCTTTTGAAAGAATCTATTCAACTTATAACATTAAGATTCCAACTTCAGAAATGATTTATTTATTTGATTATATAAAGAACGATTAGGGAGGTGTTAGATATGATTAGATATTTATTTGCATCACATGGTCCTTTGGCTTCTGGGATGGCTGAAAGCGTGACATTTATCGCAGGAAAGGAAAAACATATTGACACAATTTGTGCTTATATGGATCCAAGTGTTAGTTTGGCACAACAAATAGAAGATGTTTTTAATACTTATGATAGTAATGATGATGTTGTTGTCCTAACTGATTTATATGGTGGTTCAGTAAATAACGAGTTTGTAAATCTTTTACAAAAAAAGAAATTTTATTTGGTAGCTGGAATGTCTATGGCTTTAGCAATTCAAATGTTAATGACTTTAGATGAAAGCGACATAGAGAATAGTATCAAAAACGCGGTTAATGAAGGTAAGACATCGGTTATATACTGCAATGATCTTATAAAGAAAGATAACGTTGAGGAAGATTTCTAATGGAACTATATCCAATGAATATCAATTATCGTTATTACGATTTAGAATATTTCTTTAAAACCTGTAATACCGAAAACTGTAGAAATGTAGAACTTTGGCTTTGTCCACAACACTTTTTAGTAAATGCCCAATATATGCAAGATGCTGATTTGTTATTGAAACTAATGAATAAATATAACGTTAAGATTCAAGTTATATGTGGTGAACAAAATAATCCAAAGCCAAATAATATCGCTGCTAGAGATCCATTCTTAATCGAAAATACATATAAGTATTTCTGTAGAGTTGTAGATCTTGCCAGTCAAATAGGTGCAAAGATGATTTTGGTTACACCTGGTTGGAATTATTATGATGAAAATCCAGATGTTGCTAGAAAAAGATCGATTTTGATGTTAAGAAGAATTGCCGATTATGCAAAGAATAAGAACATAAAGTTGGCAATGGAAACTATTTGGTCCAAATCATCTCTTGTGGCTAATACTATTTCAAAGGCTAAGGAAATACTTGATGGAGTAGATAGAGATAATTTTGGATTAACTATTGATTTTGGTGCAATGCATTATGCTGGAGAAACATTAAAAGATTGGTTTGAAACATTTCCGGGAAAGATATGGCATATTCATTTTGTCGATGGAAAGCCAACCGGACACATGCCTTGGGGACTTGGAAATTTGAATATGAATGATTATATTTCTTCTTTAAAGGGATATGAATATTCAGGTGGATTGTCTTTGGAATATGTGGATCCAGTTTCGTTTAAGGAACCTGAAAAATATTTAAGAAGTACAAAAGAGCTATTTAATAGCTGCATATAGAAAGCTAACTATATAAAAATCAATAGTAA
>OIYG01000896.1_pt1 | contig 25350 bp, 18 predicted proteins | sample 1587861 | NCBI WGS metagenome assembly OIYG01 (sample SAMN03283272) | human gut metagenome | biome: human-associated habitat; material: feces | host: Homo sapiens | place: Peru | collected 2012 | reverse complement strand
ACTTCTTGCCGCTTCAAAAGGAAGATCGTATCCTAACAAGTCAGGGAGATTTGGATTTAAAAGAATTTAAACATATGAATACTCGCGACTTAATGGATTCTTTCTATGTTTGGAATGATTGGGAAAGAGATGCCAAATTCTATAAGAATTGTGCATTGACTTTACTTGCCAAAGAGGGTGTTGGCAAATACACATTAATGAATGAAACAACCATTAAGCATGCCAATGATATTTGTGAATATATCGAAGCTGCTTATGAAAAAGATCATACAATCGATTTGCCTTTAGATGTATATGCAGATTTGTGTGAACAATTGGATCGAGAAAATAAATTGCAGAATGCCAAAAATATGGAGCAGGAAGCCATTCAATATCGTATTAAAGAAGTGTATCACTTATTTGAAGATGCAAGAGTTGTTGCCAGTGGTGCAGCTGAAAGAAGCTATGATCCAGTAAATCAAGCCTTATGTTTAATGTCTCCATATACAGATGAAGCACAATGGGATTGGTTGATTCAGGCCAGTAAACAACCGGGTATTGTTACAAACTTAGATCATATTATGGAACAAGATCCAATCCAATATGATAAGAAAACAATTTGGATGGATTCATGGCAAGAAGATGGTATCTATGTATTAGAAGCTGTACTTCGCTACAAAGAAAAATTCTTATATTTCCACGATGTATGTGCCAAGGAAAAGGATTTAGCTTTCTTAGAACAATGCATTAAGGAATCTGGTTTTACGAAAACACAACAAGACTAGATAAAGTGTTAGAAAAGATAGCGAAAGCAAATGGCTATTCATCTGTTGATACGTTGTTGATGGATTATAGATTTGTGCCTTCTGTGTTAACGCTAAAACATAAGAAGCTAGAAATTGTCAAAGCGATTGTGAAGGGTTTTACCAATAAATAAAGTAAATACGAAAGTATTCGTTTCCTGTGGTTTTGAGTGCTCATATTTCTGAGCACTTTTTTTGGGTTTATGGTAAAATTGATACGGTGATTAAAAATTATGAGTAACTCAATATTAGATACATTAAATGAAAATCAAAGAACGGCTGCAACGACAATTAACGAACATGTTCGTATTATTGCGGGTGCTGGTAGTGGGAAAACGCGTGTCTTAATGGCACGTATTGTTTATTTGGTCCAAGATTGTGGTATTTTACCAAATCGTATCTTGGCTATCACATTTACGAATAAAGCGGCAAATGAAATGAAAACACGACTCACAGCGCAACTAGGCAGTATGGCAAGCGTAGTCCGTATTTCAACCATTCACTCTTTGTGCGTAAGAATGCTTAGAGAAGATGCTGACTTGATTGGATACCCAAAAACATTTGCAATTATGGATCCAGAAGATCAAAAGGCTATTTTAAAACCAATTTATAAAACATTAGAAGTGGATAAGACAACGATTTCTTATAATCGTGCACTCGGTGCTATTAGTGCTTATAAGACAAACTATATTGATCCACAAATGGCAGGTAATATGGCAATGGATGATGTCAGTATTACTTTAGCTAAAATTTATGCCGGTTATGAAAAACGTCGTAATGAAATGAAGGCTATGGACTTCGATGATTTGTTGCTAGAGGGACACCGCTTATTAAATAGCGTATCTTCTGTTCGTGAGAAGTGGCAAAACCGTTTAGACTACATCCACGTAGACGAGTTCCAGGACGTGGATCCAATTCAATATGGAATTATTAAACTACTAACTGGAAAGAATACACATTTATGTGTTGTAGGAGATCCAGACCAAACTATTTATACTTGGCGTGGAGCCAGTGTTGACATTATTTTGAAGTTTAATAAAGACTTTGAACCATGTAAAACTGTAATTTTGAATGAGAACTATCGTTCAACACAGCCAATTCTAGATGCTTCCAATGCAGTTATTAAATACAATAAGGAACGTATTGATAAAGATTTATACACAAAACTTCCTGGTGATGAAAAAATCACAATGTTTGAAGGTAAAGAAGATAGTGAAGAGCCAATCTTTGTGGCTCGTCAAATCAATGAAAAACATAAAAAAGGTTTAGAGTATAAAGATATGGCGATTCTTTATCGTTCGAACTATTCTTCACGTGCTTTTGAACGTATCTTTAAATCGGTAGGCATTCCATACGTAATCTATGGGGGTGTTCGTTTCTATGAAAGACAAGAAATCAAAGATGCCCTATGCTATTTAAGATTATGTACAAACCGTAACGAAGAAGATCCAGACCAAATGGCATTAGATTTAGCTGTACTACGTGTGATCAATGTACCACGCCGTGGTATTGGTGCACGTACAATTGAAAATCTTCAAAAACAAGCCGCAGAAAGACATATGAATTTATATGATGTCATGAAAGATCCAATTGGATTAAGTACAGCAGTTACGAAGAAATGTGAAATGTTTGTAGATTTAATTGAAGATCTACGTGAAAATAGAGAGCATTATGCGTTAGAAGATTTCTTGGATTATGTATTAGATACAACAGGCTATATTTCGATGTTGAAAGAAGATCGAGAAAGTGGTCAGGACCGTATTGATAACTTAAAGGAATTAAAAGAAGACATTGCCCAAAGTATGATTGAAGATCCAGAAATGACTTTAGAATCTTATTTACAAGATATTGCCTTGTTTACGGATAAAACACAGGAAACAAGTGAAAATACAGTCAGCTTAATGACGGTACATGCCGCAAAAGGACTAGAATTTGACACAGTATTCTTAGTTAACTTTAACGATGGTGTATTCCCAAGTTCTAGAGCATGCGATGAAGGTGGTATGAAGGCATTAGAAGAAGAAAGAAGACTTCTATATGTTGCGATGACACGTGCTAAAAAAACACTATATATTACATGGAATACAGGCTTTAGTTATATGCAGGATGCGTTTAAAACACCAAGTCGTTTTAGAGCTGAAATCCCAATGGAATATATTGAACAAGAAGAAAAAGAAGAAGCACCAAAACACCCAAAGGTTGTAGTGTCTCAATCCTTAACAGGAAGACCATCTAAGCTTGGTGCGAATAAAAAGAAAATACGTTTACGTAAAGGGGATGCGGTTGAACATACGATTTATGGTCAGGGTGTTGTGCTTGAAATTCGTGGAGATGTCGCAACCATTGCCTTTGGTCATACGATTGGTGTGAAAAAGCTAAATGCATCACATCCTTCTTTAAAGAAAGCCTAGGTGAGTATGATGGATGAAAAGGCAAGAATTTTAGACTTACGTAAAGAATTAGAAAAATATTCCATTGAATACTATGTCTATGACAATCCAAGTGTGACCGATCAAGAGTACGATCGTTTGATGCAAGAATTAATGGCATTAGAAGAAAAGCATCCAGAAATGCAGGATGCGAATAGTCCTAGTCAACGAATCATTGGGTCTGTACTTGAGGGATTTGAAAAGGTTACGCACGATTCACAAATGTTGTCCTTAGGCAATGTGTTTAATAAAGAAGAAATTGAAGAATTTGTTCAAAGAATATCGGAAAGCGTTTCGAATCCAGAATTTGTCGTAGAATGCAAATACGACGGACTTGCGATGGCATTACTATATGATGATGGTAACTTTACTCGAGCTGTGACCAGGGGTGATGGAATAGTTGGAGAAGATGTTTCAAACAATGTAAAAACCATTCTTTCCATTCCTATGCACATCCCTGAAATGCGACATGTTGAGGTTCGTGGTGAAGTGTATATGCCTAAGGCAAGCTTTGAACTATTAAATAAAAGACAAGAAGAAAAAGGGTTAGCCCCTTTTGCGAACCCAAGAAATGCAGCTGCAGGAAGCATTCGCCAATTGGATTCCAGTGTGTGTGCAAGTCGTAAATTAGATGCCTATTGGTATTACTTCCAGAATGCGTCTGATTTTGCGGTACAAACACAAGAAGAAGCTTTAGAAGCAATGTCTAAGATGCATTTTAGAACAAATCCATTGCGTAAAGTTTGTACAACCGTCGATGAAATTTGGCAATTTATACAGGAAATTCAAGAAAAACGTGAGGATCTACCTTATGAAATTGATGGTATGGTCATTAAATTAAATAATTTAGCCGATCAAAGAAGACTTGGAAGCACTGCTAAAGTACCGCGTTATGCGACTGCCTATAAATTTCCAGCACAAGAAGTTTTGACACGATTAAAAGACATTGTCATTACAGTAGGGCGTACCGGAAAAATTACGCCTAACGCTGTGTTAGAACCAGTTCGTGTTGCCGGAACCACAGTGAGTGCGGCTCAGTTACATAATGAAGATATGATTGCCAATAAAGATCTTCGTATTGGTGATATTGTTGTTGTTCGAAAGGCTGGAGAAATTATTCCGGAAGTGGTAACAAGCGTTCCTGAAAGAAGAGATGGAACACAAGTGCCATACAAGTTTCCAACGACTTGTCCAATTTGTGGTTCCCATTTAGTACGACTACCTGATGAAGCGGCACACTATTGTATCAACCAAGATTGTCCTGCTCGCGTTGTCGAAAGTATGATTCATTTTGCGTCAAGAGATGCGATGAATATTGATACTTTGGGTGATAAAAAAATTGAGCAATTACACGAATGGGGTTATTTAAATTCGATTGAAGATATTTATTTTTTAGATCGTTACTATGATGAATTGATTGAACAACCAGGCTATCAAACCAAGTCGGTGGATAAGCTTCTTGAATCGATTGAAAATAGTAAAAAGCAGCCATTGGGTGTCATCTTATATGGACTTGGAATTCGTCAAGTTGGTAAAAAAGCAGCTATGATCTTAGCTGAACAATTTGGTGATATCGATACTTTAATGCATGCAAGTATGGATGATTTAGTTACGATTCATGATATTGGTTTAATTACAGCCCAAAGTGTTGTAGCTTTCTTTAAAGAAGAAAAGAATCTTCATTTAATTGAAGTCTTAAAACAGGCTGGATGTAATTTCACACAAGAAAAGAAACAAGTTGTACAAAGTCGTTTCACAAATAAAACATGTGTATTAACAGGAACTCTAGAACATTATACGCGTAATGAGGCAAAGGCCATTTTAGAATCTTTAGGTGCGAATGTGTCTGGTTCTGTATCCAAAAAGACAGATTATGTCATTTATGGTACGGCTGCAGGATCTAAGCTTACAAAGGCACAAAGCTTAGGTGTTATGACAATGAGTGAAGAAGAGTTTGTACAGGAGGTAGAAAATGCGAAAGAATAAATTAGTATTGGGTTTACTCGCTTTATGTTTATGCGCTTGTTCTACCGGAAATAAGAATCAGGCAAATGCCTTAGATGACGATTCATATCAAGCTATTTTGCCTTATGAATCCAGTGACACAAGAAGTAAACATGTAGGCTTAATTCAAGATACAGATTTACGTGTAGAAATGGAAAGTGGATTGATGGATCTATCAAAAAAGTATTTTTCACCTACTACAGTAGGCTATAAGACACATCAATTCTTAGATTATGATGAATTGGATGCGACAGACGGATCTAGAGGTTTATTGGGAACGGTTCGTGATGGAAATCCAAATGGATTAAATCCAAGTGCCGATGAAGAATTTGATACGGGAAATGGAATTGTGACAAATGCGACAATTTTAGTTGATTTGTATGAATTGGATTGGTACACAAACGATAATCTAAAAGGAATTTCATTAGGCCTTGTCGTGAATGGAGAATTAAACGCATCGGATGGTTCAAGTGTAGAAATTACGGATGAGAAGATGAAAAACTATTTGGAGGTTACTTTTTCTAAATTAGCTTCCTATATGCATGAGCGTTTCAATGAAATCAATAAGAATATTCCAATCTTTATAGCAGCTTATCGCTTGGATGATTCAAATACAACCGGTAAAGGTGGCTATATCTATGAAGGATATTATAAGGGTGGACAAGGAAGCTTTACTTCTTTAAATCAAGAGTGGACATTGGTTCCAAGTTCACGCTTTACAGATTTGGATTCATCAGCTGCAACGGAGTTTGCGTCTTTCAAAGAAGAGATTTCAAGAGTTCTTCCAGATAACACGTATATTACGGGTGAAGCTAAGTTTGAATCTAAAAAATTAAAGAAATTAAATTTGACAATTACAGCACACGGAAAGACAGCCGGAGAAATCTTGGCTGTGATTGAAGATGTAAAAGATCAGATGGATACATTTAGTTCAAAAAAATGCGACTATTTGATTACCATTCTAAATGATGATACAGTGTATGCATTAATAGAGAGAGCATCTGGTTCAAGTGAATGTAATGTGATCAGTAAGATATAGGAGGAAAGTATGGAAAAGTTCAGTACAGAATATTTTCACAAATTGGCAAACGATTTGAAGTTTGATTTGAGTGATGAAGAAATCGAAGAATTGAAAAAAGATTTCGTTGCCGTAGAAGAACAAGTATCCCTTTTTGAAAAAGTGGACACAGAAGGTGTAGAACCTATGGTCTATCCTTTTGAAGCACCTACAACATTCTTAAGAGAAGACGTTGTAAGTGATGTATTAACGCAAGAAGAAGCGTTGACGAATGTAAAAGATGCGCGTATGGGACATGTTCACGTTCCAAAGGTGGTGAAGTAAGATGGAAATTTCAAATTGTGCAAATAAAACAGCCGTTATTGAAAAAATCAATGCGGTTCAACCAAAATTAAATGCCGTAGTAACTATGATTGATGAAGCTGATAACACAAATGTTGGAAAACTTTCTGGTGTTAGTGTTGCCTTAAAAGATAACATCTCTACTTGTGGTATTCGTACAACCGCAAGCAGTCGTATTTTAGATAACTATGTTCCTGTTTATGATGCGACAATTGTTAAAAAATTAAGAGAAGCAGGAGCTGACTTTGTATGTAAGGCAAGCATGGATGAACTTGGTATGGGTGGAACCAACAAGAATGCTTACACAGGTGTTGTACACAATCCTTATGATTTAGACCGCATTCCAGGTGGATCAAGCGGTGGATGTGCTGCTTTAGTTGCCGCAGGATGTGTACCATTGGCCATTGGTACAGATACAGGTGATAGTGTTCGAAAACCAGCAGCATATTGTGGTGTTGTTGGGGTTAAACCAACATATGGACGTATTTCACGTTATGGTATTATTCCTTATGCGAGTTCATTAGATCACGTTGGATATTTCACAACGAATGTAAAAGATGCTGCACTAGCTTTAGAAGTTTTAGCAGGTCGTGATGATCATGATATGACTTCAAGTTATGAAGCGGTTAAAGAATATTCAAAATTATTGAATGGTGATCTAACAAACAAAACAATTGGTATATTTAAAACCGTAATGGATGAAGTGAAAAACGAAGAATTAAAAGCTCAATTTAACACTTTAGTTTCTAAATTAGAGGAAAAAGGAGCTAAGATCGTTGAAGTGGAAATGCCAAAAGAATATATGGAATTGATTGCACCTGTCTATAAGACAATTGCGAATGCAGAAGCAACAGCTAACCATTCAAATCTGGATGGTATTCGTTTTGGAATGCGTGAAGAAGGTCAAGATTTAGAAGAAGTCATGACAAATACACGTACAAAAGGTTTCTCAAGCTATGTTCGTGCTCGTTTCGTGATTGGTTCATATTCTTTGTTTGAAGAAAATCAAGATCGTTTATTTAGAAAAGCCCAAAAGATTCGTCGCTTGATCGTTCAAGCTTACGCGAAGATGTTTGAAGAATGTGATGCTGTATTAAGTGTTGCAGCACCAACGATTGCACCATTGATCAATGAAAGTACAAATGTTCGTTTTGGCGTATCTAGTTTTGCCGAAGAACACATGCAGTTACAAAATTTCTCTGGTTATCCAAGTATTACACTTCCGCTAGGAAAAGTAGATTCTATGCCTGTGGCTGTGAATTTAACTTGTAAGCCTTTTGAAGAACAAAAAATGTTTGATGTATCTAGTGCGATTGAAGAATGCACAGGTTTAAAAGGACAATGTTTGGAGGGATAGTAATGAATTATTTTGTGACGATTGGTATTGAAATTCACTGTGAATTAAAGACAAATACAAAAATGTTCTCTGGTGCTCCTGTGCGCTTTGGAGAAATCGCAAATACATGTACAAGTGTTGTGGATTTAGGACATCCTGGATGCTTACCATGTGTAAATAAAGAGGCTGTAGCCTTAGCTATCAAGGCATGTACAGCTATGCATTGTGATCTTGAAACATTGGTTCGTTTTGATCGTAAAAACTATTACTATTCAGATTTACCAAAAGGATTCCAGATTACGCAACAGTTCCATCCAATTGGAACAAATGGATATGTAGAAATTGATGTGGATGGAGAAAAGAAACAAATTCGTATCGAACGTATTCATATGGAAGAGGATACCGCAAAACAGTTCCATAAAGATACAGGTACATATATTGACTTCAACCGTGCTGGAACACCATTGATTGAAATTGTATCAAAACCAGATATGCATAGTGCTAAAGAAGCAGCTGCTTATGTGGAAACACTTCGTAAAAATCTTTTATATCTAAATGTCAGTGATGTTAAGATGGAAGAAGGAAGTATGCGTTGTGATGTCAATATTTCTTTGAGTAAAGATAAAGATACTTTAGGAACAAAGACAGAAATCAAAAACTTGAACTCCATTGCGAATGTTCAAAAAGCAGTTCAAGCAGAAATTGAACGTCAATCTGCATTATTAGATGCAGGTGAAAAAGTAGAACAGGCGACTCGTCGTTATGATGAAGCACAAAAGACTACAATTCTAATGCGTAAAAAAGAAGGAAATGTTGACTATAAATATTTCCCAGAACCAAATATTTTCCCTATCCAATTGGATCTTGACTGGGTTAAATCCATTCAGGATAATCTAGAAGAGCTTCCTGATGCTCGTTTAGCTCGTTTCATGAAGGATTATGAATTAAGTGAATATGATGCAGGTGTATTGGTTTCTGATCGAGAAATGGCAGATTTCTTTGAAGAAGTATTAAAATCGACAAAATTTGCGAAAAAAGCATGCAACTGGATCATTGGTGATGTTTCAGCTTATTTAAACAAAAACAACTTAGGCTTTGCGAAGGTGCCTTGTACAAGTGAAAACTTGGCTAGCTTGATCAATGTGATCGAGGCTGGAGAAATCAGTGGTAAACAAGGTAAAGTTGTATTTGAAGAGGTTATGCAAGGAAAAGATCCTAAGAAGGTCATCGAAGAAAAGGGTATGAAACAAGTAAGTGATGATGGTGCTATTTTAGCTATCGTTAACAGTGTTTTAGATGCCAACCCACAATCGATTGAAGACTTCAAGAATGGTAAGGATCGTGCCGTTGGATTCTTAGTAGGTCAGGTCATGAAGGCAAGTCGTGGTCAGGCAAATCCTAAGCGTACAAATGAGTTGATTCAAGAAGAATTAAAGAAAAGATAAAAGTCTGATTCATTCAGACTTTTAATGTTTTTGTGTACTGTGTTATAATAAGTACGTTATTAGGAGGTTTTTTAATGGCCAAGATGAAGCGTAGAAGACATACGTCCAATAAACCTACAGGCCAAGGACACAAGCTTGTATGGTTTACTGTTATTATAATTATGATTCCTGTTGTGATTGTAGGATATGTATTATTGACAAGTTTAGGTGGACAAAATCGACCTGTAGAAGGTAGTCGTTTTTCAAAAACGGATTTAGATCCTGCCATCACAAAAGACAATATCTCATCTCTTGAGAGTGCTTTAGGAAACATTGATAATGTAGAAAAGGTAAGTGTGAATTTATTAAGTGCAACACTACGTGTACATATTGATCTAGTTGATAGTGCAACGGATGATGTGGCAAATGCAGCACTTGATAGTGCATATAATATTGTGAATGAACAATTGCCAATTGATACCTATTTTACAAATAAAGATAGCTCAAAGATGTATGATCTAGAAATTGATTCTTATAATTATTTGATTGATGATACACATACGGCCGATGGCTGGACATATTTAAAATTGACAAAGACCGGAGCTAGTGATGGTCCTGTTACGGATAATATGACAAGTGCGAAAGATCCTGATCTTTCAAATCAATTAAAAGCGGCAAGTGAACAGATTCAACAAAATATCGCAAATGCGCAAAACGAAGATGATGGACAATAAGAGTCCATCTTTTTTCTTGAAAGGAGCTAAAAATGAAATTATATATTGATGAGAATAATAGAGTTGTCACTATGCATGAGGCAACGAGTGATATGAAGTGTTTTGAAGAGTTTGAAAATAAGAAGCCATATACTTTTGATGGAGTAAAAGAAGTTGAAAATAGTATTCATCCTGTTCATATCTTATTAAATACGAGTATGATCGATGAAAAGTGGATCTATATGAATTTAAAATCGTATATATCTAAAAATGATCGTGTTTGTATCCTACCATTTAGCTTTTTTGATGATACAAAAAATGAATTGGATTGGAATAAACAATATGCGCCTGGACAAGGCATATGGTATCGCTCTAATCAAGATGTGTTCTACAAGTATGGAATTGGTAAGGAACAAATTGTATGGGTCAATTACTTTAAAGATTCGATGGATGAAATGAAGGAAAAGATTTTAAATAGTTCTGTTTTGATGCTTACGGGTGGAGCTCCAGATCTGATGATGAAGCGAATTAAAGAAAAGAAATTGAAGAAGCTGATTAAAAATTATAAGGGCATTATGATTGGATATAGTGCAGGAGCCATGATTCAGCTTGATTCTTATCACATAAGTCCAGATGAGGATTATCCAGAATTTTCATATCAGACAGGTTTAGGCTGTTTATCTGGTTTTGCGATTGAACCTCATTTTAGAAGAAGTAAAGTACAGATGCAAAGTATTGAAAAGGTGAATTCTGAAAAACAAATTCCTGTGTATGGCATCTATGAAGAGGGTGGAATGATTATAGATTCAAACATTAAATGTTTCGGTAAAATAGAGAAATTTGAGTGAAAAATCATAAAAAGGTACTATTTATTTGTACAAATTAATCGAAAGTTTGCACAAATTAACAAAAAGTTAGTTTTTAATGTTAAATTCACATAGATATGGGATACTATTGATACGAGCCAAATGTGAAATGGTTAGTTAAAGGAGAAAAGTATACATATGAAGTTTTGTAAATTGATTACAGAGGTCGATTTAGAACTGCTCGAAGAGTTAGTCGATAATGGATATCCTGTGGATCGCATTGAAGAGAACGGGCAGGTTTACTACAAAACACCAGCTATGTTATGCCAAAACTTAAAAGTGAATGATGAAGTGAGAAATTACAGTAACGGTTTGATTTCAATGTCTATTGAAAATGTTCGAAAGAAAAAGGGGTTATATAGAACAGGAAATCTATTGATTGATATGGATTCTAACATTATCCAAAAGGGTAAAGAAAAGATCTTTATTCCTAAGGCAAGTTTTACCATTATTTCAACACTGATGGATGTTCCTAAAACATTACCTACTCCTAGTGTGTAACTAAGCTATGTGTATAACTCACTCATTCCTTGCACACATGATGAACAAAGAAGGTTCTTTTTTTTACCCTAATAACATGTAAAAGAACCTTAGTTCCATGTATTGTGAGTGTGTTAGAGAGAGTTGGAAAGGAAGTGGTTTAGTGTTTCTCGTGAATACAGACATAGGTCGAGGTGTTCAATTCTTTATCGTAGAACGTATTACTCTGGGATTATCTTTGTGCTTTATAAGGGGTATTCAGAAGTGTTAAGATACGTTGTTGCTTTCAACAGAAACGAAGGTTCAAAGAAAACAACTGTTTATGAGTTCGAGGCAAAATAAAAGACGGAGCAATGTCCATCTTTGTAATGTTGTTATATAAGAACATTAGTGTTTAGTGCATAAAACTTCTACTATTGTTGAGCCATACAATAGAATCCTCATCGTCATCGTAAGATGGATCATCTACTCTTACACCATGTCTGTTCATTAAAGCTACATCTCGTTCATGCTGTTCTTCAAGACTTCTGATTCGTTGTTGAGCGTTGGCTAGTTCATTTTGAGTTCTAGAGATTTCGTTCTCAAGAGTGATGGCATCAATATCTCGGTATAATAGCTGAGTGATTTTGCGATTCTGTTCATCAATCTTTGATTTAAACCTATTAACAACCTCTCTTTCGGAGAGGTTAACAGTAGTGTTTTCTGTTACAAATTCATTCAACAGGTCATTGTTGTAGAATGTACGTCTTGCAATTCCTGTTGAACTAGCAATTGAGCTAATATTGATAGAGTTGTTGCGAATGACTTCGTTGGCTTCTTCAATCTGTTTCTTACGTTTCTTCAGTTCTTCTTCTACTACCGAAAGCTCATTGTATAATGTAGTACTGATTGTATCGCGACTTGCGTGATGTGTACGAAGAAAATCATCTAATAGTTTTCCCATAATTCAACCTCCTTATAAATATCGTCAATTTTAGTAGCAACGTTTCTTAAATCTGGGTGTTCAAGGCAAAAAGCTTCAAGACCATATTTATTCACAAGGCGATTAAGTTCGTTTAATTCTGGTTTGAATCGTCTCTCGATAAAGTCTTTTAGTTTACGAAGCTCTTTTTCTGCAGCTCGAGTATATCCACGGTCAAGGTTAAATGCATAAGACTGCTCAAGATCGTGAAGAGTTTGATAAGACACATCAACTGCATCGTAAAAGTGAAAGATGTTAGGGCATAATCCATATGCACATAAAGTAGCGTTGGTCCTTGCGTCGTGTTTACAAGGGATAATGCTCGTTTTAACACAACACAAACCAGGACCTTTTTCACGAATAACCAGATTTTCTCCTAAGTCTTCTAGGATTTGTTGTGTATCTGTTGCAACGTTGTAATTGCCTTTTTGGATAAATGCGATAAGGTTGTCTTTTAATTCTTTACCCATCAATCCGATAGGGGTACTATCATCACATACAATCTTTTTTACAATTCTTTCAGCGTAGTCTGCGTTTTCTTGAGCATTGTCTTTTGGACGCACATAGTACCCAATCATGTATTCGCTTAAATGTCCTAGATATCGTTGAATATAAACAAGACTTACGCCGTTGTTATAAAGAGAAGTTGCAAGATGTACACGAAATTGAGATATTGTTGGAATATGTAACGTAATATATTTTTTAGAATTGTATTTTGTCGGAGTAATTCCTTCCCAACTTTTAAAACATTGGGATTTCAAATGATTATAGTAAAAATGTTGATAATTCAGACCAAAGCGAACTTTACTAATGGGGTATATATTATCTGAATTTATAGTAGAATCAATAACGTATAAATATGGTTCGTTACAGAATTCACATTGCTTTCTTAGTTCAATCATCTTGTAAAATGCTTCAGTACATAATTCACTGGCGAAAATATCAAATTCTAACATATCACTATGGGCTTTTGATGGCTTTCGAGATTGAAAGTGAAGAAAATGACAAGTGACTTTCGATACTGGTAGATATCTTGTAGACAAATCGTTTACTTTCACCCCAAGCAAGTCTTGTTGTCTTAGACCGGTTTGTGATGCAATGATAATCATTCCTGCAGTCATTCTAATGTTGTAGGATGAAGATTCGTCATTTAGTACTTCATATGCTTTATTTACAATGCTGTTATAATAGCTTTCTGGAATATTTGGAATCTTATTACTTTGTGATCTTGCATATTCATTATATTTTTTTGCTTGAACTTTTAAGAGATTTAAATCGATAGGATATTTAGAATCATAGTTTTTGATAATAAATTCATACACTTGATGAGCACTGGTTAATAATTGACTTTTTCTTGTGTATGAAACGTCTTTGCTCTCTACGAAATCAACGATATCTTCAGTTGTAATAAGTGAAAAAACATGTTTTCCTGCAGTTGATTTGATGTTGCTAATTAGATAGATAAAAGAATTAACTCTAGCGCAAATTGTTGGAATTTTTGATTTACGACTAATTTTGTGGATTGTAAAGAATTTTAAATAATCTTTGTAATCGTCATCTGCTTGCTCAAATCGTAAGATGTAATCGTAAGAATTAATGTCCTCATATAATTCTCTAAAATCCCACCTATTATCATCGAAATTTATACGTTCATCGGGTTTTGGGGTAATTTCTATTACATTCTTAAATGCTTTTTCATATGCATCATTAGTATCGGTGAAACAGAAAGAAGGGTTAGTTCCCCAAGGTATATTTGCAATGTAATGTTCAGTTATCAGTTGTATTGGCATAAGTTTCTTCCTCCTTGATGTAAATGTTTTTTAACCAGTTAACGTATAGAGTTTTAATCAGATTAATATCTTCGATTTCATGACGAATAGTCGTTTTTTTGAGTAGCTCATCACAGTTGCTAATCATTTTAATAAAATAATGTTTGTGATCAACAGTTGTTACAAAGTCTTTACAAATCAAGCAAGGCAAACTACCAGTCATTGTGCAGGATTTTGCAATGCAATGACCACATCCGTTTTCAACAAGGGTATCATTTCCATCGAATTTCTGGGGCAATGAGTCTAGAATTTGGCTTTGTTGATTAATGTCGCGATTTCCTAAAGTTACTTTATATGTGCTTTCAAGCATTTTTGTTAATTCCATTTCAATATAATGACTTTTTGTTGTGTCAATACGAGAATGTCTAGATAATAAATTCATTTCCAAGTCACTTTTTCCATTTCGTAGAATATATTCAAATGCTTTTGTCATATGTGTATCTCTTAGATTTCTACTATTGTATAATTGAGTACCAGCAATCTCACACACGTTTTTAAAAACCTCAACAAATTTTGCACTATTTATACCTCTAACAGCTTTTCCAATAGTAGAACGATAAAGAAAAATATAATCTTTATATGACTCTTGTAGAACTTCATTACGAAGCTGTTCGGTGTCTTCGATGATTGATTCAAGAATTTTTTTTGTAGAAGTACAAATTGGTTGAGACACTTTTTGACCGTTGCTGGTTTTAGTGGCTGAATATATTAGAAATTGGTCTTTTTTTAAAGTAGGTTGTAATGAGGATACAGATAGGTTACACACCTGAGAGACTCTGAATTCCGTTTCTATAAGAATAAGAAAAATGGCATAATAAGGTCTATATTTCGAATCTTTATTACATAATTCAATAAAAGTTTCGCTGATTTTTTTTAAATCTGCATCAGGAATCGCATTTCCTCTATATAGATTGGGCTCTTCAAATTGAGAAAGATAATCAAAAAATGTACTATCAAAATTTAAATATCCACAATTTTTACACCATAATAAAAACTTTCTTGTTGATGCAATCTTATTGTTCAAAGTACCGAGTTGAAGCTTAGGCTTATTTTCTATAATATAATTTCGAATCAATAATGCTTCTTTTGTGTTAAAACTAGTTAAAGCGGGATTAGGATAATTTTCATTTGATTTTATTTGTTCAATAAAGTGTAAAGTGTCAATAATGTTTACTTTGTCTGCACCACACGACAGCATAGTAGGTGTAGAAGCATTTTGAAAATACTTAATAACCATTTTTCTGTAGAAACTATTTTCTAATTTATCGGTGTATAGAGCAAAATGAGAATATTTAACTAGCCTTGTTGACTTGTTTTGAAAGTTTTTTACAACAAATACAATTCTTGGCTTATCACCTAAATCTTCAGTAGAATTATACGGTGTGAAATATGCATCATTTATAATGTGTAAGGAAAGAGCATTACTGAAAATAAGCTCATATGTTAGGTTTGTAGAATTAACAAAAAATGCATGATTATTGAACTTGTTAAGCAACCATCTGTAGAATTTGCACAAGTTTTTTAATGAATAATTTTTATTGTTCTCGTCTTGACTGTAGAATGTTTTGAAAAAAGAAGCTTGATGCCAAAATAATGCCGAATCTATATCATTAAGAGAATTTACTTCAATGCCTTCAACACTGCGCATAAAGTCATAGTTGATTGTTGAACTTATATAATGAGATGCCACATTGTTTTCTTCAAGATATTTGATGTATAAAGACTCAAAAAAAATGTTACAATTAAAGAGAAACATTGGCACCACCACGTTACCACCTTTTTCTGTACGTCTATTTATAAAATGAAGTTCTTCGTAGTCTCCTTGAAAAATTAAGGCGTATATAGTCTTGAAATTTGAAATGCTTTGTTTTAAATAAGGAAGGTCATGCATTAGTTTATCCTTGTGTTTACTTTGATATAGGTTATTTTCTAAAAAGTACACAAGCATACATAAACTATATTTTATTGCTTTTCCGCGATAGAACTTTGTATTGGAAAAATTACAAAGATCATCCCATTCAATTGTCTCTTTGTTTTCCCAGTATTTAGAAATATTGCGATGATAAGAATGACCGTAACTTCCTGGAATAGTTTGTGAATTAGCATAGTTAAGTGCATTTTCAATGTTCTTGTTCAAAGTACTCATCTCCTCTTCTTAAGCTTGGAATAAGTTCAAATAATTCATTAACGAATTCTTCTCTAAGTTCTTGTTCATCTTCTTCGGTAAGGTTGTAGTAAACCAACGTTGATGATATAGAACGGTGTCTCATCATTTTTCGAAGTTCCATTGCTCCAACTGGATTCTGTCTATAATGTGCGTGAAGCATGGCAAATCCATGTCTAAAACGATGGGATAAGTTGTTTTCTCTAAAGTTGTAGTCAACAATGATTCCACATTCATTAAAGTAGTTCTTTAGTTTTTTGCCCCATGTTTGAGCGGATAGGGGTGTGCCGATTTTTGATAGGAAAATATAATGATTATCTTCAGGAGCGTCTTGAAATGAAACGACATCGGCAGACGCTTTTTTGTATTGTTTTGAGTGCTGTTCTAAAGCAATACTATGAGCTTCATTTACATAATCATAAAGTAGCTCACAAAGACCATAATCAATAATGATTTTGATACTTGTGTTTATATAGTCGGTGCTTAGATATTGTTCCATTTTTTGAACGTGCATCCTGTTCTTAGCAAATTGATACTCTTTATCAGATAGACGATTTCTTAGAATTACAGAAGGAACCATTCTGTCATCTTGGTACGTCTCTTTGAGATCTTCGATGGTTAATCCAAGCACTTCCCCTAATCTCAAGCCATAACAATACATTAAACGCATAATGCACATAGCTTGTTTATCATCATTATCTGAAGCTGCTTTATACAATCGTTCAAATTCATCAGGAGAAATATATTTTGGCACAGAATTTGGATGTGGATCTGAAGTTCTTAAATTGTTTGTATATCGAGTTCTTGCAATAACCGCTTCAGAATCAGTATCGAAGCTTACAGATTCTCTAACAGTTCTGCCTTCAAAAATCGAAGGACACCAAATAGATTTGGTTCTAAAGAACTCTCTATAGACACCAAGATAGTTGTTAACCGTCTGATTAGAACGTATTGTTTCGGTTTTGTATTGTTCAGGATTTGAATTCAATCCCTGTAAAAATCGAATCAAATCGTTTAATTGTTCTTGCCCAATGTTATGCACATCACAGTTTGATAACGATAAGAAGACATATAACAGTCTTAATGCGGCAGCAGATGCTCGTCTTGTCTTTACCGACTTATTAGCCATGTTAAAGTTTAAGTACAATGTTGGATCTGAAATAATATTCATTTCGTCATCGTAGAGCAAAAACCACGTTTTGCCGTCTTTTTCTACAGGAAACAAAGGGATTTCCACTTCACGAGAAGACACTTCTCGTCCGTTTTCGTCAGTTATGACTTTTTTATAGATTGATTTACGGCCTCTTTTTTCTTCTGAGTAAAAAATCATACATGTTCCTCCTTGTGAAGTGCGTTATATTGTACATAATAGTTATTAGTTTCAATATACGAACCTTAACTGGTATTCACATCATAACACCACTTTAAAAAAGTGTCAATAAATGTTCGTAAAATGGATTTTTTAATAAAAACGTGATATACTTATGGTATGAAATACTTTTGTACTGTGAATATTTCGAGAACCATTTCTCTCGAGGAAACAATCAAAACAACATATCCACGAATAAAAGTCGTTGAGGGATTAGTCGAATTAAAGGAGGTAGTTAGACCTGGAGATTCGGTAGTGTTCGACAGTGTCCTAGAACTTGATTCGTCGGGTATGAGTGATTTTGAAAAGATATACCATAACTATCAATGGTTTATAGATAATGAGATTGATGTCATGTTTGACCGTTCACCTAACTGTGACTACGATATCATCCAAACACAAATAGGGACTTTGATTGGTTATGGAGCTAAACTTCCAATTGATATTTTCTTCCGTGCAGTCTTAGAACTAGAAATGAGTGCTTATATCAATGTTCGAGACGCTCAAGCCGTGCGAAAGAAGAACGCCCAATTATCATCAAGCAAGCTTACAGGTAAACATTATGGAAGACCTAAAGGAAGTACAGCTAAATCTGAACGAAAGAAGAAAGCTATGCAGATTATTTTGGAAAATAGCAAAGATTTCAAAGGTTCGCTGTCTGACGATGAATGTCTACCTTTGAGCGGTGCTTCTAGAACGTCATATTATCGTTACAAGAAGGAATTGAAAGCAGAAAGAGAAAAAGCTAAAGAGGAGTAATTATGCTTACATTTAATGAAGATACAAGAGTTAAATTTCCCGCAACAGCTCACTTTTTGAGGTTGGGATATAAATACCAAGCCTTGAGAGATGGTGAAATTGATTTTGAAACTAAGATATTCAAAAACCGTTTCGTTGAAGCACTCAGCAAATTAAACAACAGAGAGTTTTCTGATGCAGAAATCACGTCAATTCTTGCTGATATCAATACAACTATTAAGAATAATGATCTTGGAAAAGCCTTTTACAATTGGTTAATCAATCCCGAAACAAAGGTAAAGTTGATTGACTTTGACAATATTGAAAACAACGATTTTGCAGTTGTAGACGAACTACCTTTCTCACCTAAAGAAGGCACAGAAGAAGGTTCATTCCGTCCAGACATCAACATACTAATCAATGGAATTCCTTTGGCTTTCCTTGAAGTAAAGAAGCCAAACAACGAAGGTGGAATCCAGAAAGAATTCGACCGAATGATAAACAATCGTCTTAAGAATGAAGATTTTAAAAAGTTCTTCAACATGATTCAGATTGTATCATTCTCAAACAACATGGATTATGAGGATGATGATTCGGCTGACGCAGAAGACGTGAAATGTGGCTCATTCTATACGACTCCAAATGGCGTAAACACTTCATTCTCTTTCTTTAGAGAAGACATTCCAAATTATCACAACACGTATAAATATCTACCTGTTGATGAAACAGAAGTTGAGAACATCCTCAGAGAAGAAAACTACGACACGTCGGAAATCAAAACTCCTGAATTCCAGACAAATATGAGTGAATTTACACCTTGTAACAGATTTATTACATCATTCTTTGACAAGGAACGTCTGTTATACTATATCCATTACGGAATGATGTATTTAACAGAAATGAAGAAAGTCAAAGACCCTTTGACACAAAAGACTGAAGAAATCCCTGTGCCACAGAAACATATCATGCGTTACCCTCAGTTCTTCGCAACAAGAGCCATTCTGAATCGCTTGGATAACGGTGGAAAGGGTGGAATAATTTGGCATACTCAAGGATCTGGAAAAACAGCTTTGGCAGCTTTTTCAAACCGTATTCTAAATGATTATTACGCTAAGAAAGGCATTGCCTTCAAACAATTCTTTATTGTAGATAGACTTGATTTGATGCGTCAGGCAAGCGATGAATTTGCTATGAGAAACCTTGATGTAATCAACTGTTCAACTAAAGAAGAATTTGGTAAGGAACTTGTTAAACCACTTACCAAGACCAAAGATGATGCAATTGGCAGTGTTTGTGTGGTTAATATTCAACGTATCGACCCGGATAAGATGCCAAAAGCTTCAAATGATTATGATGTGAAGGTTCAACGTGTGTTCTTTATTGACGAAGCTCACCGTTCTTACGCTAAAAGCACAGGTGAATTTTATAAGAATTTGATGACTTGTGATGATGATGGTGTATTTATTGCTATGACAGGAACACCTTTGCTAACTAAACAGGTACGTTCAAACCTTAGATTTGGAGATTACATCCACAAATATTTCTATGATAAGAGTATTGCGGATGGATACACTTTACGAATCAAGAAAGAGGAGATTGAAACTGTAGCCAAGGCAGAAATTAAAGCAAATCTAGATATCGAGAACCAGAATCTTGATAAAGACGATGTGTATGAATCGGATGATTTCATTGACTGTGTATCTAAATACATCGAAAAAGACTTCAAATACTTCCGATTGGAAAACGCAGATAACACGATTGGCGGTATGATCGTATGTCGTTCGAATCCACAGGCTAAACTGATTCATGAGTGGTTCAAAAAAAATTCCCCAATCAGTACAGGGCTTGTATTAAGCGACAGTTCAGACCCTCGACAAAACGAAATTAATAAGAATAATCAAATTGATTTTCGTGAAAGTGGAGCACCTGATATTCTTGTAGTGCATTATATGCTGACAACAGGATATGACGTTAAACGTCTAAAGAAAATGTACTTGTTAAGAGCTCCTAAAGCTCATTCATTGCTTCAGACGATTTCTCGTGTAAACCGTCCATACAAGAACAAAGAGACTGGAAAAGTCTATAAGTATGGATATATCGTAGACTTTGTTGATATCGAAGAAGAATACAACAACTCACTGCAGGCTTATATTAAAGAGCTTGAACAGGATGCAAATCCAGATGGTGATGAAGACTATTCTTTGACTGGACTTGTTGTCGATAAAGAAGATATTCAAAGAAAATATCTTAAATTAATGGATGAGTTGAAAAAACTTCATGTTTCATTGGAAAATCTAGAGGAATTCTCACAATATATCACTATGTTGAATAAGCCTGCATTGCTTAAGATTCGTCAGATTTTAAACAACATCAAGGATTGTCGTACTGAGTTTGAATTATCTCGTGCTGAAGAATATGCTTCTCAAATCGACAAAGATGTATTGAAGAAGGCTATTAAAACCCTTCAGTTAAGAATCGACTTGTTGAACCTTAAGACAAAAGCAATTGATACTTTGGCAATTATGAATAACAAAGAGGTCATGGAAATTATTTATGAGTTCTTTAAAGTGCGTACATTTGTATTAAATCTATCTGATTTTGATACTTCAAGTGCTGAAGTAAAAAAATTACAGGAAACACTTCAAAAATTACAGGACGAAATCAAGAACAACAAGAACCGTAACGATATTCGAATTCGTAAACTTGAAGATCTATTGAACGATGTGTTTGATAGATTGTCTATCGACAACATTGCAGAGTTAACAGAAGAATTGAAACAAGCCGTTAATGAAGCGAAAGCAATCAACGATGAAAATGATAGACTTGCAGCTGTTTATGGTGGTCATTACTCGTTCGTAAAGACATACAGTGATTCAGTTATCAATTATGATATCGACAAATCGGATGCTGAGCAGCTTTTATTAAACATCTATGATTGTGTCAAAGATAAGATGAAAGGTGATGCTATTGTAGTCCAAGGTAAGAATGGATTCATCACTTCTATCCGTAAAGAAATTACACCAAAATTGTTTAAAACAGGCTTATATACGAAGGTTAAAGGTTGCATGAGCGATGTTCTAAGCGATTTATATACAAATATTCAATTATTTATGTAGCAGGAGGTTAACGTGGCTGACATTTTGAAATTAGAAAACGATATTAAGCAGATTATCGACGAATTGAAAGGCATTTGTAATACAGCAGGTCTTTCAAATTCTGCTTCAGAAGAAGTAGTTATCACATCTACTTTCTTATATAAGTTCCTTAATGACAAATTCGAATGGAATTTGAATAACTTTGCTGAAGAAATCGGCATGACAAAAGAGGAAGTACTTACGAATGAAGGAGATTCATTGGAAGCATTTTATGATACATATGGTGACGATGTAGCCTTCACAAAGGAAGATACAATTACTTTCCTTGCTACAAAGTTCAACGAACCTAAGTTCTACGAGACTTTCGATAATGTTTTTGAACATATCTCAAACAATCCAAAGAACGAAATGTTCTCTGTTGAGACAGCAGATGGTGAAAGAAAACCATTATTTACGAGAATCACAGAAAATGTAGAGGTTTCAAAACGTAATAACTTCGCTAAGAATGCATTCTCAATTATTGCCAAATCTAAGTTCGACTTTGGAGAAGCATTTGAAGACAACTTTGACTTCTATTCAACGATTTTTGAATATTTGATTAAGGACTACAACGTAGCAAGTGGGGTCTATGCTGAATACTTTACTCCTCAGGCAGTCTCAAATATTATCGCCAAGATTTTAGTTAATATGAGTCCTGTTAAGGATACGATTTATGACATCTGTGACCCGTCAGCAGGAAGTGGAAGCTTGGTTTTACACTTAGCAAATGAGCTTGGAAACGGTTCGTTTGGAAACAAGGCTCGTGTATATACACAGGATATCTCCCAGAAGTCTACTCGTTTCTTAAGACTAAACATGATGTTAAACGGTCTTACAGAGTCATTAGACAATATTATTGAAGGTGACACATTATTGTCTCCTGCTCATTATGAAGTTAAAGGAGATCCAAACTCAGGCCTTAAGAAATTCGATTACATTACATCAAATCCACCTTTTAAAATGGATTTCTCGTCTACACGAGATATGATTGAAAATAAGTGGAGTGCTTCAGAGCGTTTCTTTGCAGGGGTTCCAAATATTCCAAAGACAAAGAAAGACTCAATGGGTATTTATCTGTTGTTTATTCAACATATTCTTTATTCGTTAAAAGACAATGGAAAAGCTGCAATTGTAGTTCCAACTGGATTTATTACAGCTCAATCTGGAATTGAAAAGAAGATTCGTACAGAAATCATTGAAAGGCGATGGTTAAAAGGTGTTATTTCTATGCCAAGTAATATCTTTGCGAACACAGGAACAAACGTGTCTATTTTATTCATCGACAAAGGAAATAACGACGAAAACGCTGATGTTATGCTTGTTGATGCTTCTAATCTTGGAAAAAAAGTAAAAGATGGCAAAAACCAACGTACAGTTCTTTCTCAAGAGGAAATCACTAAGATTGAAGACACGTTCATTAACAAAGATGTAATTGATGATTTCTCGGTTAAAGTCACTTATAATCAAATCAAAGAAAAGAACTATTCATGGTCAGCTGGACAATATTTTGAAGTGAAGATTGAATACGTAGAGTTAACTCAAGAAGAATTTGACACTAAAATCGTTGACTATCGAGCTTCGTTAAGTAATTTATTCACTGAGAGTTCTAAACTTGAGAACAGGATCATGAAACAACTTGAGGGCTTAAAGTATGAATAGAAATAAATTACCCGAAGAATGGAAAGTTTTAAAGTTCAAAGACTGTATCGTTCAACTTTCTACAGGGTTAAATCCTCGAAAGAATTTTTCTTTAGGACACGGAAGCATCAGATATATTACAGCTAAGAATTTGGTAGGAAGAGGTGAAATCGATTTTTCCACTTCTGACTATATCGATGCAGAAGCAAAAAAGATTATAAATAAACGTTCAAAAATTAAAACCGGAGACATTTTATTTTCAAGCAGAGCTCCAATTGGACAAACTTATTTGATATCAACAGAGCCTAGTTATTTTGATATCGGAGAATCAATTTTTTCAATTAGAGCTAATAAAGAAGTAATTATACCTGAGTATTTATGTCTATATTTATCAAGCGATTATTTTGTTAAGTCAGCTTCAAAACATGTTACAGGAAGTGTTATTCAAGAAATTAGGATAGGTAACTTAATGGAAACAGAAATAGTTGTTCCACCAATTGAAATGCAAATAAGAATAGCTGAATGTATCAATTCTATTGATTATAAAATCCAACTAAATAATCGTATCAATAAAAAACTAGAATCTATGGCAAAAACCATTTATGATTACTGGTTTTTGCAGTTCGAATTTCCAAACGAAAGCGGAAAACCATACAAGTCATCAGGTGGAAAGATGGTTTGGAATGATGAATTAAAGCGAGAAATTCCAGAAGGATGGAAAGTAGAACCTTTATTTCAATGCATGGATGTTACATACGGTTATCCGTTATCAACGAATTTTTTTAACCAAGAAGAAGGTACTCCAGTTATTCGAATCAGAGATATACTAGACAATTCTACTTCAGCATATACAACTGAAAAGATACCTGATAAATACATTTCTGAATCGAAAGACTTACTTGTAGGAATGGATGGTAATTTTCACATGAATTATTGTTGTGAAGACGGACAATATATTAATCAACGTATTGTAAGAATCAGAGAAAAAGACAATATTTCAACAATGCAAGTTTGTTTTGAAATCGCCCCATATATCAAGAAAAAAGAGCAAAATGTTGCTAGGTCAACTGTAGGGCACTTAAGCGATAAAGACTTAAAGTCAATCTATATTTTGAATTCTAATAATAGCCATATTTACAAGGTATTCAATGGTTTTCTAGAAAAAATATGTACGGCAAGAAAAGAGAACAAAAAACTTACAGCATTACGAGATTTCCTTCTTCCAATGCTTATGAATGGACAAGTAACAATCAAAGAAAAAGCCTAGAAGAGACAGGTCAAACAAAGACCTGCCTTTTTTTATGCTTTGAAATGAGCACAAACTCGGACAAATATTCGAGGTAAATCCACAAAAATACTTATCCAGCCATGATAGAGTCGAAATTTTGTCCGAAAAGGATGACTTTACGCCGGCGTAAGAAACTAAGAAACTCTCGAATGTCACGAGAACGCTCTCGTAACCAGCTCAGAACAAAAAGATATTTGGCCATAACAAGAGAAAAGCTTTGTGTTATTACTAGGGTCGAAAAAATGTTCGAGAAAGAGTCTCTTATGCCAGCGTAAGAGATTCTTGATGAGTCAAAAAAAAGGAGCCGTAGCTCTAATGTCATTAAGTTAAGAGATGGCATCGGACTTATTCCTCATCTTCTTCAAAAAAGAAAATATCCTCCACTGTATGTTCAAACACTTTTGCTATATCCATTGCCAACTTCAATGATGGATTATATTTCCCATTTTCCAAATTTCCAATTGTCTCCCTGCGGACCCCCACCAACTTTGCTAGTTCTGCTTGTTGCATATTTCTTTCCTTGCGAAGTTCATGCAACTTTGTTCTGAGTATAGGCATATCAATCACTCGTCCTTTCTTCAATCCAGAACAAGGCTCCTATAAGCAACTGAACCACTCCTAGTACAAATGGATACAGCTTACTAATATCAACCTCAAGGTATCCTACAAATGTTGATATTATACCAAATATTAAGAATGCAGAAATCGTAAAATCTAAGGTCTTTGCTTTCGCTTTGTTGAAATGCAAATCGGACATTTCATCTTCTGGATCGCACTGTCAAAATGGATGGCACCACCACAGCACGGACACTTATATTCCTGTAAATTTCCCATG
>OIYG01000893.1_pt1 | contig 25453 bp, 28 predicted proteins | sample 1587861 | NCBI WGS metagenome assembly OIYG01 (sample SAMN03283272) | human gut metagenome | biome: human-associated habitat; material: feces | host: Homo sapiens | place: Peru | collected 2012 | reverse complement strand
ATTTAGAAGGCTTTTTTGCCCCCCCCCCATTTACATTATTTTCCATTAATTTCATTTGTTTTCTCCTCTATTTTTTATAATTTTATACCAAAATTTTACTTATTGCAATACTTAATTAACTCTTTGTTTTAATTAAATTAACATCAAATGTGTTATATGGTATGCTAATTTTTTCTTTATCAAATCTTTGCTTAAACATTTTATATGCTTCTCTTTTTACGTGATAATCTGCTACTGGTTTACAAGTAATTAAAATCTCATATACCATACCTGATTCTGCTAATTCTTCAACTCCAAGTAATTTATAATCTAGTACATCAGTTATACTAAGTATGTCCTGTTTCATACTAGTTAGAACATCTTCCAATTTATCTATATCTGTATTATATGCAACGTTTAGTTTCAAATATATATCACAGTTAGCTACGCTATAATTTGTAACTTCTGTAAAAGATGCGTTATCTATGCTTTTTACCTCACCACTCCAAGCCTTCAATTTAGTTGTCTTTAATCCAAAACTTGTAACGAATCCTTTAAATCCATTTATTTCAACAAAATCTCCAACAGCATATTTATTATCTACTATGATAGATGCTCCAGCTATAACATCTCTTACCAAACTTTGGAATGCTAGACCTGTAATTGCAGCAAATATTCCAAGTGACGTCATAATATTAGTCGTATCAATTCCATAAACCTTTAATACACTTAGTATAACAAACACTAAAATAACATATTTTGATATGTTTTTAGTCAACTTAATTACCATATCTTTTCTTTTATCTTTATGTGAAATACCTTTATGTCTATTTAAAACTAAATATATTATTTTACCAATAATTAAATTTATCACAATACCAATAGCAATATATACCATTGACTCTTGGAACTCGCTACTAGTCAGAAATTTTGTTATTTTTTCCATATCACAATCTCCTATTACTTATATTATTAAAACATAGTATACACATAAATTAAATAAAGTTCAACAAAATTTTTATCCTACTCTTTGTTTTTTTTTAGATATTATATTATTTAATATTATAAACAAAATTGAAAATGCAATTAAAACTGCCATATTAACAAGTATTGGTTTTAAACTACTAATCGTTACATTTTCTATTAAACTTAATGTATCATTAGAGTTTACGTACCAATATGCAGGAAGTATATGTGCCGCCTTTAATACTGCAGATGGTAACCATTGAGTTGGGATAAATGCTCCACAAAGGAAAGCAGACCCTAGTGCCACAACATTTACAATTCCTGTTATGGCATTTTTGTTAGTTACTAGTGTAGATACAAAAAGTGCAAATGTTAATGAACATATAGTAAATATTAACATGTTTAATATATATATAATACCAGACATATTAAATATTGATTCTTTTAACATAACTACTCCAAGTATAGTATATAAAAGCCATATAGCCAAAGCAAATAATATACTTGCAAGTAATATGTACCAGTTTTGTAATTTATAATTCATACTGCTTACTATGTTTCTTTTATTAACAACAGGTACATGGAAACTAGCTAAAACTATACAAATTATGTATATTACTATTGCCATTATGCTATAACTTGCAAAATTAAAAAAGCGTGTTACTTTAGTTACTGTTTTAGTGTCTATTTTAGATGTTACTTGTACCTCTGACTTTTTAGACATCGTTTCATTTATTTTTTCTATTATCTCATCTTCATTTTCAAACTGTTTTACATATATACTTTGTGCTTTAAGATATCTAGATAAAATTATTTCAGATAAGCTTGAATAATAATCACCTGTTTTTTTAATATCTATTACAGGAGTTTTTTTAGATATTACATCTTTATTATAGTTTTCAGGAATATATATAATACAGTTTACATCTCTATAAAACAATGCGTCATTTATAGCCTGTTCATCATCTTTTACATCAACAATATTCATGTTTTCTTTAATGTATTCTACCAAATTTTGAGTAAACTTTCCGTTTTCTTCATCTTGGTTTATAACCAAAACATCTGGCTTTGTATCTGTAAATGTAGTCATATTATCTTCAGTACTAATATTTATTCCACCAAATGAAACTAACATAACTGTGTATAGAATTATTATCCATTTGTACTTATTCATCACTTTTATAAAGGCTTTAAATACTGTCATACTTCTGCCTCCTTAACCCACTAATAGATATAACTATGCAAATAGCTGAAAATATGCATAGACCTATTATATCACTTAAAAATCTATCTAGTGTATCATAATAATATAGTGAATAAAAACCATCTGTTATCATACTAGCAGGGTTAATTTTATTTAATATTGGTACATTCTTATCTATTATATACTTCATAGTTATTCCCATCATTCCAGATAAGAAACACCCAAACATAGTTATGGCAATTAATATTCCGCTTTTAGCCATTTCTGTTGTTTTAATAAGCGTACCTATAGCAACTCCCATAGAAAGTCCTGCTAGTACACCAGCTAGTGCGAGTATTACAATATATATAAATTTCGCACCAAAATCAACTTTCATTACTAGTAACATATATGCAAATAATAAGATCATACCTGTAACTTGTACTACATAACTTGCAATTAAACTTCCAAGTATCATAGGGCCTTTTTTTATTGGAGAAACGGACGTCCTTTTTCCAACACTATTCATATTGGCAAGTTTGTAATTTATAGCATTCATAGCCACAGCCCCACCGTACATAGCTGCCATAGCAATAAGTGTATAATATTCAATCATTGTATAACTTAAATTACTACTAGATTTATCCTTAATACCTATGTCTATATTATTTAGAGAGGCAGCCACACTAGTATAAATTTTTTCATAATCTATATTAAAATTACCAGCTTTGATTTGCTCTAGTACTTCTTTTTCCCCTATACTTTTTACCATTTGAGTATTAGTTTCAATTTCATCTATAGCATATCTTAAGATAGTTTCATTTACACCACTTGAAGCAACCGTTATTTTAATGTCCTCATCTTTAATATTTAAATAACCAGTAATTTTTTTGTTCTCTAATAAACTCTTGGCTTCTGTTTGAGATACATATGTTATATTAAATAACTTTGTGTCGTTATCACTACTTCCTAAAACATTAAACACTTCTTTGTATATTGTGTTTTTTTGGAAGTCCTCATCATCTACTATCGCAATATCTATTACTTTCAATGTTTCGCTACTTTCTATATTAGAAAACGCCAAGTAAAAAAATGTTCCTAATATTATTGGAAAGGCAAAGGTCCAAAATACTAGTCCTTTATTTCTAAATAAAGCTTTTAATGTATATTTAAAATTATGCCACGCCATACTAATCTCTTAATTCCTTTCCAGTAAGCTCTAAAAACACATCGTTTAAAGTAGGACGCTCTGAGAATATTTTGCTATATATAATGTGGTTTCCTCTTAAATAGTCTATTAAATCTCCTAAGTTGTTTTTGCCTTTTTTATATGTAACAACAAGTGTTGTTCTGTCTATTGATACATTATCTACATTCTTTAATTCTTTTATTTCATCTAATTTAACATCTTGGTTTTCATTTAATTCTACAGTTATTTTTTCCTCTATATTTGCCATCTTCTTTAGCTCATCTGCTGTACCTTGAGCTAGTATTTTACCTTTATCTAGTATTATTATTCTGTCACAAATCATTTCTACTTCTTCCATGTAATGTGTAGTATATACAATAGTAGCGCCTGACTTATTTAACAATTTAATTCCATCTAAAATATTATTTCTGCTTTGAGGATCTACTGCAACAGTTGGCTCATCCAAAAATATTATTTCAGGTTTATGTGCTATTCCACATGCGATATTTAGTCTTCTTAATAATCCTCCAGATAATTGCTTTGGATAAAACTTCTTAAATTCATTAAGGCCCGCAAAGTCTATTGCCTCGTCTACATATTTTTTTCTTAATCCTTTATTTTTTATATATAGTCCACAAAAGTAATCTATATTTTCATAAACATTAAGCTCTTCAAATACTGCCACTTCTTGAAATATAACTCCAATTTTAGATTTAATATCATAAGACACTGGTGTCATTTCCTTTCCTAGTATCTTAATACTTCCACTTTGGAATTTAAGTAGGGACAATATACAATTTATTGTAGTAGATTTACCACTACCATTAGGTCCAAGTAGTCCTAATATCTCGCCTTTTTTCACTTCAAAAGACAAGTCATCAACTGCTTTTTTCTCTTTATATGCTTTAGTTAAGTTTTTAACTTCTATTATATTTTCCATGAGTTTTTCTCTCCTCCGATTATTATTCACAAAGTTCTTTCATTAGCTTCATACCTATTACAGTAGAAGGTATTTTCTCATTTGGTGGTGTATTTACTAAAACTACAACACCAATATTTTTTGCTCTGTTAAATGCTACAAAACTATTAAAATTTCCCGTTGCACCATTGTGCCATACAAAGTCGTTTTTACTATCTATTATCCAAGTCATGCCAATTTCGTCCATATTTATTCCAAGTTTTTTATAGATAAAATTACTCACGTCTATATGACTTTGTGGCTCGTAAGTTTTAGCAACATATCTTTTATCACTGTTTAGATAGAGTTCAACATATTTTGCCATATCATATACGTTAGATATAATTGCACCAGCTGGAATATATCCATCATCTTTATCCCAAGTCCAATACGAATCTAGATTTCCTTTGCATGTTGCTACACTTGTATTTTCTAACTTCAAGTTTTCCTTTATATATTCACTCATAAGTGCTGTATAATCCTTATTATATACCTTTTCTAGCACTTGCCCTAATACAGATATTCCAAAATTTGAGTAATTAAATTTGTAATCTTTATCTTTTAAATGCACACTTTTTACCTTATCTAATATTTTAGCTTTTGAGATGTTATAAAAATCATTTGCACCAGATAATCTATTATCTATCATTTGGGAATCAAAATAATATGAACTGTAACCAGAGGTATGTGTCAAAAGTCTTTTTATTGTTGGATAATATATGTCATTTTCTAAATCTAAATACTTTGATATACTATCTTCTATATTTATCTTCCCTTCACTTATAGCCTCGGACATCATAAGCGCTAAAAATGTTTTAGATATTGACCCTATTTCATAGTCATACCTTACATTTTCTTCTTTCATGTTTTGACCTAAAATACGAAAATTAGATTTTCCGTCTTTTAACACACCAATAGAAACCTTTACATTACTATTTTCCTTGGTAAGTACTTCTAACATTTCTTCAGAAGACATATTGCTAAGCTTATCTAATTGTATAACTTTAAATAAGCAATATATTATAGTTGCTATAAATAATACACAGAAAATACATATTAAAACTTTTGACACTTTTTTCATTTTTTCCCCCTATACATTTTTGACAACCTACTTAACGTAGAGTCTTGTATGTCACTTCTTTAAAATCCTTTTTAAATATGCAATATCTAGCAAGTTTACCGTCTCAAATTTTCCTTTGTAAAATACAGCAAAATTGTTAAATGCACATGGCATACTTTTAGCTTCTTCTGTACTGCATATCTCTATCAATTTAAGTGGAATATTATTTTCATTACAGTAAGTTTTTATCATGTTAATAGTCGGTAAAACATATGGGCATTGCATATCATAATAAATGGTAAGTATATCAGAGTTAATTTCTTCTTTCTTTGCACTTTCTGTAAAATGTGGATATGTGCCATCAAATGACAAAGCCAATACCTCATAGCCCATATTTGTTGTATCCACTGTCTTAAAGCCATACTTTTCAGCAAATTCTTTATTAGTTAACCACGTTTTAGGTCTGTTACAGTTAAGCATACAAACACCAGATTTTTTCTTGGCTTTAGCATCAGAAATTACATACTCAATTAACTTTTTACCATATCCTTTTCCTTTGAATTCACCAGATACCCACAAACAGTATATATACATATAGTTTTTACCTTCTATTGGTACCCATGCTGTTTCCAAAGGCTCATATTCAACAAATGCTGGAGATGATACATCAAGTTTTCTAAATACATGTCCATCTTTTAATTTTTTAGATAGCCACATTCTTTTAGCTTCAACCCCTATATGTGGTTTTGTTTTTCTAACTATACAACTTAAATGTTCAGTTGAAACATTTTCTTTGGTTATATTTACAAATTTAACTTCCATTTTCCTTATCCTTTAGTTCTATACATCTAATCGTTAATCACTAATATTTACACTAATATTTCCTACTCCGCAGTCAAGTTTTATTTTATTTGTGCCGCTTCCTACTACTGACCCATCTGAAACTAGGGTATCAAATACTCTAACTTGGCCTAAACCTTTATTTACCTTAATTTCATAATCTTCTTTTTTCCCTAATAAATTTAGTATAAGTTCTCCTACACCTGTACCTATTTTAGAATCGCCGTTTATATTAGCTGTTATATTAGAGTTTCCAACTCCTAAACTTAAATCTAGGTCGCCTAATGTTCCATTTTGTATATCTAGTTTTCCTGCACCTGTATCTATATCCGTATTTCTTGATACTAGCTTTTTAATATTAACATCTCCCGCTCCAAAGTTCATATTTAAAACTTCAGTTTCTAGATTTTCTATATCTACACTTCCTGCTCCTGTGTTAATATCTACTCTTTGGAATTTTAAATTTTCTGGTATATACAAAGTTATTATGCTTTGCATTCCTTTACCAAAACTTACGTGACTTTTTTCACGAATTACAAGTTTATCTTTATCTTGTTTGCAAGTAACATATTTGTTATTTGTTTCTGCTAAAAATCTATCTCCTGTCTTAATTACAAGTTTACTTGCATTAATATCTATGCTAAGGTATGCAGATATTTCACTGCTTTCCCATACTTTGCTAGTTTCTTCATATATAGCTACATCACTGTTTTTATTAAATATTTTCATAGCTGTAATGCCCATAATAGCTGCTGCTATGCCAGATATTATGCTGATTATTAAAAACACAGCAAATGCTATAGCCACAATTTTAATTATCTTTTGAGCTTCACTCATTTTACATCTACACCCCCGAATAAGCATAAAGCGTTTATATATACTGTGTGTACATTTTCTTCCTCATTTGTACTATTATGTTTGTTATCTACACCACCAAATATTGCAGTAGATTTAACTTTTACCTTAACATCTTCTGGAACTAAAATATCTATTCCACCAAATATACTAGATGTATTTATTACTATATCTTTTTCAATTATAGCTTTTGTTAAATCTAACTTCACGCCACCAAATATTGCGTTAACATCTGTTCCTTCAAATTTGTCACCATCTAATTTTACATCTTGACCTGAAAATGTTGCACATATTCCACCTTCTGAATTTTTACTTTTGTTTAACTGTGTTATTTTATCTGATACATCGTGATTTATAACGTCCTTAAATATTATGCTTACCCCAACTATTACTAAAATAGCTGGAACTATTAATTTACCAAGTGTTTCCCACATAATAACTCCTTGGCAGCTTAAAAGCAGGGCAACACCAATTAGTATTCCAATTATACTACCTGTTTTACTTTCATCTTTAAATAGTCCAACTGCACATGGAACTATTATAAACAAAGTCCACCAACCATCAAAAAATACGTCTATGTTAGTTACGCCAGTTGAATTTAAAGCAAATATTACTCCTAGTGCTATTAAAACAACTCCTAATATTACATTTCCTATTTGTTTCATTGTATTTTCCTCCTTAACAATTACTATTCTTTTCATTTGTTTTTAAAACCCATTTATTATCTGGATTTTCCTCAAGCAACATGAGAGCTTGAAATTCATGTGATAATAGCTCCTGTATCTGTTTATCACTAAACTGTACCGTATCACTTGCAACAAGTGATGCTATACCATGTGTAAATATCCACATTTTTATATGGAATTTTTTAATATCTTCATCTTTTAAATCTGTACTAAGTCTAATTATATCCTTAAGATGCATGTAATCGTTTCCTGCACTCGATACAAATTCATCTGGTAAATAGTCTGTTTTAGTCATAAACAACATTTGAAATAGCTTTTTTTCTTCTTTAGCAAATTTTATATAATTTATTCCAACTTGTTTGTACTTAGGAATATCTTCCCTCATATTATCCATAAGGTATTTATAAAAATACTTCTCAACTTTAAAATACAGTTCTTTATTTAGTTCCTCAACGTTTTTAAACTGATAATATATTGGCCTTATTGAGCAGCTAAGTCTAAGTGCTATTTCTCTGTTACTTACCTTATCTAGTCCATCACTTCTTGCGATTTGAAATGCTGCGTCTATTATCATATCCTTTGTGATTTTTACTTCCTTTGGCATATGTCCTCCTTTCTTTTTATATTATTGTACTACGTGATATTGTATCACATAGTACAATATATGTATATATTTTTTTATTTATTTTTTATTGTTTTTTTCAAATTCTTATGATATCCTTGTTTCAAGGGGGGGAAAAACTATGCGTAGTATTAATTATATGGACGATGCATCAAACCTAACTTCAGCCCTAGAAGATCTAGATAGTGGTTTTGGAGTAGTAGGAGCATCAACAGTATGGAGCATTATAGCTCTAGTAATTGCAATTATTGGTGGTATTTGCCTATATTTTACAGTATTTAGCGATAAAAACAAAGACAAATATACTGGTTTTATGGCTAAGTTCTACGACTTTGTAAAATTCAAAAAGATGTTCATAACAAGCTTTTTGAAAGCATTATACATCGTACTTGCAATATATATTACTCTATTATCATTTGGCTTAATTTCAACAAGCTTCCTTGCTTTCTTAATGACTCTAATTGTTGGAAATATTACCCTTAGAGTAATATTTGAATTTTCATTAGTAATCCTTGGAATATATGAAAATACTAATGAAATAGCTAAAAACACAAAAAATAACAAGTAAAAATGTTAATTGAGGCCACAGCTTTTAGCTGTGACCTCAAAATTTAATCTAAATTCATTATTTGTAAATTTGTATCTGAAATTTCGTATTCATCTGGACTTACACTTTCATATCTTCCAATATACATTTTGGATTTATCAAAGCCTTGCTTGGAATTGAGCCTTGTTTCCATTGAAATTCCAAAATAAACAAAATCCATACCGTTATTATAGCTAAGCTCAAATGTAGGATCTGCAAAATAATTCTTTCCCTTTATGGTAATTACATTCCATGCATGTGGTATTGTAGCCGTTTCTCCTCCAACTGTTGTATTCTCAACTCCTACCGATGTTAAAAGATAAGCATACGCAGAAGAAAATGTAATACATATTCCCCTATTTTTAACAAATGCATAATATCCATTTATGTGTTCACGTGTTTCAAGTTCACCATAATCATAAGTCATAAGAGGGCAGAATTTGTGATAAAGTCTTTGAGATTTTTCTAAGTCAGTTTGACTACTAGTAATTCCTTTTAAAAATTCATTTACTTTAGTTTCAAACTCACGAATTTTCTTTTCATGCTCTTCACGAGACTTACTAGAATATGTCCAACTTATGCGATTTGTGTTAGTATCTACAATTCCAGAACTATTAAGCACTGCATCTGAATTAAATAGTAAAAACTCATTAAATACTACTGACCATATATCAAGTCCAAAATCTGTATTTGGACATTCTATACTAGTTTCATAATTTAAATATGCATCTACAAATTTTATATAAAACTCAACAAAATCGTTACCAAATTTTTGTTGTGCCTCTTTAGACAATATATACGGGTTATACACATAGTGGCCATTTTCTATCTTCGGTTTTACTTTATCTGGTATAGTTTTTTCATCATACAATGGCTCTGTAACGTTTGGAGGTATTACTTTTTTTTCTGCTCTTGGCGTACCTACTATATTTCCGTCTTGAAATTTATATGTCAAAAAATATAGTTCATCACTACCACGTGGCAAGATAAGCTCTCCGGTTACAGCTAAATACTTATTTTCATACTTTGTGTAATCAATGTTGTACTCATCAACTACAGCTATTTTAATCTTTTTAATACCATTAAACTGTTGTGGTTGTTCTGCAAAGTATGTATACTTAATATTAAGTGGCCTGTCTGATATAAAATACCACTGCTTATCTATCCTTTTAATAGTTCCAACAAGTGTTACTCCACTTTTAACTTCTAAATCTAATGGTTCTTTTTTATTTCTTGTAAAATATAAATATAGCATCACAGATAGCACTACTAATGCCAATGCAGATACAACACACACCCATACTAACTTTTTATTATTCTTTTGATGTACATCGTCCATTTACACATTCACCTATCTAAACAATTCATTATATTTTGCATCTAAGTTATCTTGTTCAACCTCAATAAATTCAAGCTTTTTAAGTTTAGACAATATGCTCGTATCCTTAACCATATTTTTGGTTACTACAAGTGTTTTTAGGTGTTTTAATTTTTTAGCAAATTTTATATCTTCTAACTCTTGTTCTAGTATTATCAAAGTTTCAAGTGCTTTTACATTTGCTATCTTTGCAAGATTAACTTCACTATTTACAAACTTTAAGCCTTTAAGTAATTTTGGTTCATTAAGTTTTGGTAATTCTGCACCTTTTGTGTCTATTACCTCTATTGCCTCTACTTGAACAAAGTTTGGAAGTAACTCTTTACGTATAACACAGCAGCTATTTATTACAAGCCTTTTTACTGGTTGTTTATATAACACTGGTGCTTCATTAAATGTACATTCCCTAAAATATATTTCGTCTAATGCCCTTATGTCTTTAGTATACTTTGTGATTTCAGAAAATTTAATTTCATCTATTTCCATATAGCTTAAACTTATTTTCTTAAGAAGTTTCAACTTATCTATTCCAGTTATATCTATACGTTGAGGATATATTGAAAGGTATCCTTTTTTCTTTAATAAAGCTGCTTGCTCATCAAGTGCTAATTCCATATACCCTGGCACAAGTTCTTTCATGTTTTTAGTTATTTCTTCTACTGTATATCCTCTAGTAAGTTCAGTTGTAGCTTTTCCAATTATAACAAGTTCTGTACATGATGGAAATTGTTTGTCTAATTCAATTTCAGAATCATTTCTTACTTTGATAAGCTCAAGATGAAATCCCTTTTCATTTTTTCCAGTATTTATACATAGTCCATCTATTCTACAATTTTTAATAATTATTTTTTTGACATTATTTGCAAATGAAAATGACAAATTCGTCAGATCAAATCCCTCAAAATACACATGCGTGTTTCCATTTAATTTATTAAAGAATTCAAAATCTTCTATATCTTTAAATGGTACTAGTCCATCCTCACCGTTTATAAAAGTAAGTTCCTCCAAATTCATTATATCTTCATCAATTATATATTCAATTTGTTTTCCAGTTCTTTTTTCTAGTTCTTTTGCAACTATTCTATCTCTTATTCTTTTCATATGTTTTCCCCCTTATATAAACTTTTTACAAAATGTTTTCCTATGTATTTCGCAAAGTCCATGTTCTTTAATTGCTGCTATATGTTCACGAGTTCCATATCCTTTATTTTTTGCAAAGTGATACTCTGGATACTTTTTATCTAGTTCATTTATCATATGATCCCTTGTGACTTTTGCTATAATTGAAGCTGCAGCAATGCTTTCACTTTTAGCATCTCCTTTTATTATAGGGGTATATGGTATATTTATAGGTACATGCTTTTCGGCATCTACCAATACATGTCCTGGTACCTCTTTTAGCCCCTCTACTGCTTTTTTCATGGCAAGTCGTGTTGCCTCAAGTATGTTTATTTCGTCTATTGTTTTTTCGTCTACAATTCCCACAGAGTAGGCTATAGCCTTTTCTTTTATTACACTAAATAATTCTTCACGTTTCTTTTCTGTAAGTTTTTTAGAGTCATTTACCCCAGCTATTTTTTCATTAGGATTTAATATTACCGCTGCTGCAACGACAGGCCCACACAAAGGTCCACGTCCAGCCTCGTCTACTCCAGCTATTAAAGTTATTCCTTTAGAATACAACTCTCTTTCAAATTCTAACATTGTATCTAATCTTTCGCTTTCTTTTTCCGTCATATTAGTCATTTTCTACACACTCCATATATACCTCATTTTTGTTTAGCCCTCTTTTTTTAGCAACTTGTTTTATTGCCTCTTTTTTAGTCATACCGTCTAAAACATATTTTTCGACTAGCTCTTTATTTGTTAAAGTACTTTCGCCACTTTCTATCATCTTTTTATTTTCTAACTCTACATCTCCTGCTTTATTTCCCTCTACAAGTAAAACTATTTCGCCTTTTATTCCATTTTCTTCAATCATGTCTATTGCTTCTTTTAATGTCGTATCTAAACATTCTTCATGAACTTTAGTAAGTTCACGCGCAATACAAATATTTCTATCTCCTAAATACTTATATAAATCTTTAAGAGTATTAAGTATCTTATGAGGTGCTTCATAAAACACCATAAGACGAGTTTCATACTTTAATTTTTCTAATCTTTCTCTCCTTCTTGTAGGCCTCATTGGCAAAAAGCCTTCAAACGTAAACGTTTCTGAATCTATTGGGCTCATTGCAACTGCAGTAGTAAGGGCAGTAACACCAGGTACTACTGTAACAGGATATCCATTTTGTTTTAAATACTTAATTAAGCTTTCTCCTGGGTCTGAAATTCTTGGCATTCCAGCATCAGATACCAAAGCAATATTTTTTCCATCATCAAGTAATGCTACGACTTCATCAATTTTTTCATCCTCATTATGTCTGTGATAACTGATACTATGCTTTGTTATTTTCAAATGGTTTAATAGTTTTAGTGTTTGTCTTGTATCTTCTGCTAAAATTATATCTACGCTCTTTAGAGTTTCAATTGCTCTTAATGTAATATCTCCTAAATTTCCTATAGGTGTACCTACTATGTATAACGTGCCTTTTTCAATCATTTTAATTTACCTCGAGAGTATTTTATCACATAAGATAATTATTTTAAATACATTTCACACATATTTTCTAGTAGTTTAAAGTCACAACATCTATCTTGTATTTTACCATTTAAAGTTTTGTTTATATATCCATTATATAATTTAATAGAATTAGAATATACTCTATTCTTATTACGATTAAGCCAATATATCTGTTTTTTTAGTAACTTCAAATAATTATTCTCTTTTATATTGTTTGTAACTTTTTTTAAATCAATTAATTGTATACACTCAGATTTTACAGGTATCATGTTATTAAAATTAATTGCTCCAAGTCTGCCACTATCTATCCTTAAAAAGTCCACTGTATTATTCATTTTTAAATGTTTGGGTTTTGGACTGCTTAATGGCGCAAAATACATGAATTTTTCAACACTAAATAACACACCTACAAAAGGTCTATTCTTCTTTTTTTCAAAATTATATGGAACCTTATTATCATATTTTCTTAAATAATCACAGTAATTGGAATCTATAACTACTAATTTTAATTCTTTCATATACACACCTCGTAGCACTAATTATATATTACAAACATTTGTTTGTCAATACAAATAAAATAAAACTAGAGTGTGCTCTCTAGTTTCTTTTTTAGGTTCCTGTTAATGGTCGGAATCACCGCTTTTTTAGGTTCCTGTTAATGGTCGGAATCACCAGCTTTTTTTGAGCTTATTTAACATAAGCACTAGTATAATGTATATTATACTAAAATATTATTCATATTTCAAGCATTTTGACACTATAAATTACATCCATACATATCTAATATTTCTTTTGTATAATTCATATTTTCGTCAAATTCCATAAGTGTCGGTTCTATCTTGCACTCATTACCTCCATCTTTTACATATTCAAGTAAAACAATACTTGCTCTTTTTGTTATATCTGGTTGCATAAGCCTCATAGATTTTAGTTCCATGTTATATTTTCTTGCTGTTGATATTAGGTCTGCTATTCGCTCTGGTTTGTGTACCATATATAACTTACCTCGAGATTTAAGCAATGAAGCAGCACTTTTAAAAACCATGTCCAAGTTACACTTTATTTCATTTTTAGCGATATCTTTTACGTTACAATTAATTTTTAACCCTGTTCCAACCTCTTTATATGGCGGATTACAAGTTATAACCGAAACAGATTCTGTATTATACGTGTTAAGTAGATATTTACGAATACTCTTTACATCCGCTATATTTAAATTTAATACGTCTATTCTATCACAAAGATTATTTAACTCTACATTTCTTTTAGCTAAATTATACATCTCTTCTTGAAGTTCAACTCCAAGTATCTTCTTACACTCTTGTTTTGCATCTATTATTACAGGAATTACAGCCGTACCAGTACAAAAATCCATTACTATATCTTGTGACTTGCACTTTACGCTATTTGCAAGAATTACAGAATCTATACCAAATAGAAAATAATCCGTATCTTGTATTATCTTTCTTCCCTTAATATTTAAATCATCTATTCTTTCCATAAAACTCTCCATAAATTATTATACAATAACTTATGAAGAGTTTCAATTATTTAACTTGCCATATCTTCACTCATGACTTTTAATAGGTCTTCTATCATATTTTCTGCAAATACTGCATATCCTTTTGTTGGGTCATTTAAAAACACATGTGTTACTGCCCCAACAAGCTTTCCATCTTGAACTATTGGACTTCCACTCATTCCTTGAACTATTCCGCCTGTTTTTTCTATCAAATTTTTATCTGTTATCTGTATTATCATATTTTTATTACCAGTAGAATCTAACAACACAGAATTAATCTTTATTTCAAACATAGAAACTTCGTTATTATCTAATGTACAATATATATACGCTTTACCTGTTTTAATTTCACTTTTTCTGGCTACCTTAATACTTTTTTTACTCTTTAAGTCATCTACATTTTCTAACTTTCCATATATACCATTTAATGTATTTTTATATATATTTCCTATAACATCTCTATAGATTATTCCTTTTATATCTCCTGCCTCTTTTGGTACTCCTTTTTTTATACTCTCTATACTTGCTTTTACTATAGCTCCCGTACTTATTGGCACCACCACGTTTTCTCTGGTTTCAGTAATTCCATGTCCTAATGCTGCATAATATCCCTTATTTTTCTCGTAAAATGTTATGGTTCCAATTCCTGCACTGCTATCTTTTACCCACAAACCTAATTCATATTTTCGTGTAGTATCTGAATATTTTAAGCTAATATCCTTTGTAAATGTTTTGTCGCCTCTCATAATTTTTGCACTTACTTCTCCACGCTCAATAACTTTTTTGATGTTTATATATTCAACAATATCTGCATTACTTTCTACATTAACATCATCTAAAGATAATATTATATCTCCTTCGCGGATTCCAGAATATATATCATCCACTCCTATAACTAATACACCATTTGCTAAAATTTTAATTCCTGCAACTTCGCCGCCAAGAGAAAAATCTAGATCTTGCATAGTACTATTAAATTCAGCTACTGTTGCCACGGTTTTAGCGTTAGTGGTTATATTTAAAGTTATTGTTAAAACAGTTAAAATTGCAAGCAAACTTGAAAGTAATCTTAACTTTCTATTATTTCTTAATACAAACCATATACCATAAAAAAATCTTCCGATGCTTTTCATATTGCTCCTTTTTAAAGATTTACTCCAACGATTCCTCCAACTATACCAGACACTGAGCACATAAGCAAATACATTGCAACTGTATTATTAAACACAAATCCATTATAAAATATAACAGATATGCTGTATATAATAATAAAATATACAAGGCCAAATATTAGTCCCATAAGTAGGCCTCTTTTTTTAGTTTTTCTGGCAAGTAACGTACTACCAATAAGAGTAGTAATGACAACTATTGCAAACACAAACGTAAGCAACATATTATCACTAACATTAGTATATGTAAGTACAATGCTTGCTATACACAACAATATTATTGCTAAAACATAAGAAATAGCCATGAATTTAGAATAATTTTTTAAAGTCTCCATATAAATACACTCCTTATACTAATACAAAGTATGTAAGGCCTTTAGCTTTTATGCAAATCTAAATATATAACATAAAACAATTACTTATTTATTATTTACTTGCATACTATGTATAAGGTGAAATAAATTATGGAATTGAAAATTGGTTCTCGTGGACCTAATGTAGCTTTTTTTCAATATGTATTAAAAAATCTTGAGATATATGAAAATAATGTAGACGGCATTTTCGGAATAAATACCCAAAATGCAGTAAAAACGTTTCAAACCGACCTAAATTTAGAGCCAAGTGGAATAATAGACAATAAATTTATTATTGAACTTTTACCATATATTACTGTTCCTACAAATATATACTACACTTCAGATATAGTAGAAATTATACTTGCTTCTTTCAAATACAAATATAAATTCATGGAATTTAATACTATAGGTAAAAGCGTACTCAATAAAAATATTCAAAGTATAAAAATTGGAAATGGAACCACAAATGTACTGTATGTTGCTACCACTCACGCTAATGAATGGATAACTACTCCTTTGCTTTTAAAGTTCATTGAAGACTATGCAATTTCATACTTAAATGGTACAGATATATATGATAAATCCAGCACAGAACTATTTTCAAAATGCACGATTCACTTTGTTGTTCTTCTAAACCCAGATGGGCTTGACTTAGTAAATGATGAATTAGATAAATCTTCTGCGGCTTACCTTAACGCCATTAAAATATCTAACAATTATCCAAACATAGCATTTCCTAACGGCTGGAAAGCAAATATATCTGGCATAGATCTTAACCTTCAATTCCCTGCATTATGGGAAAGAGCAAAAGAAATAAAATATTCTCAAGGTTATACCTCTCCTGCTCCTCGTGACTTTGTGGGGCAATACCCACTAGAAGCACAAGAAGCCCTTGCTATATATGATTATATAATTTCAAACAATTTCAAACTAATGCTCACGTTTCACACTCAAGGTGAAGTTATATATTGGAGATTTTTAGACTATATGCCACCAAATGCAGAATTTATTGCTACAAAATTAGCATCTTCAAGTGGATACACATTAGAAGATGTTCCTTACGCATCAAGCTTCGCTGGACTAAAAGATTGGTTTATTGAGCAATTTAATCTTCCAGGTTTTACAATAGAAGCTGGGCTTGGAATAAATCCTCTTCCAATATCTCAATTTGATAAAATATATAGCGATTGTTTAGGAATTTTAGTACTAGGTGCATACCTTGCATAAAGTAGCAAATTATATATAAACATCATATTATATACAAAGGTAACTTCTTACCTTTGGAGGAGCTTATGAATTTTTATCAAAATAAACTAATTAACGGAATACTTTGTTGCTGTAATCCTAAACTCAACTTATGCAATTCACACTATGTTTGTGGTAGAGACCTAGCTCTATTTGGCAGTCTTGCACAAGTAGAAAATTGTTTAACAGGCACAACATGTAAATGTAAAAACTTACTTAACTCAAAAAAAGCACTACCTCCACAAAAATAACTCTTTAAAAAGTAACTATAAGTTTGTGCAAACATTATAGTTACTTTTATTCATTGTTTGTTGAATTTGTACAACATGTATGGTATACTACAGGTACAAAACAAACAAAATATAAATACACCTGTATCGTATTTAAGGGGGATTATATATATGAAAAACATAGTTATCAATGGGCCTTGCCATCTGAATGGTGAAGTCATGGTTTCTGGCGCAAAAAATGCTGCCGTTGCAATACTTCCAGCTACACTTCTAGTAAAAGGGAAATGTCACCTTGAAAATGTTCCAAATATATCAGACATAAGGGCATTTATTGAAATACTAGAAAGCTTGGGTTCAAAAATAGAATACATATCTGAAAACGAAATAATAGTAGATAATACTGAAATTACAACTACTAAAGCACCGTATAATTTAACCAGTAAATTCAGAGCATCATATTACCTTTTAGGTGCTTTACTTGGTAGGTTTGGAACTGCCCAAATAAGCTTACCAGGAGGGTGCAATATAGGTTCGCGCCCTATAGATCAGCACATTCGTGCATTTGAAGCTTTAAGTGCAAATGTAATTGTAAGACACGGAAATGTTTATGCAAACACAAAAAAACTTGTTGCCGCTCCTATATTTTTTGATGTCGTGACTGTAGGTGCTACAATAAATGCAATACTAGCAGCAACTTTAGCTGATGGAGTAACCACTATAGAAAACTGTGCAAAAGAGCCTCATGTTGTAGATGTCGCAAACTTCTTAAATTCACTTGGAGCTAAAATCAAAGGCGCTGGTACAGATGTAATAAGAATAACTGGTGTAAAAGAACTTAAACAAACTTCAAGCTATGCAATAATACCTGACCAAATAGAAGCCGGTACATTTATGGTTGCTGCTGCCGCAACACAAGGTGATCTTTTGATTAAGAATTGTATTCCTCGTCACCTTGAACCAATAACAGCAAAACTTATTGAGTCAGGTGCAACTGTAACAGAGGGAGAAGATTACGTAAGAGTAACTATGTCTAACAGACCAAAACCAGTTAATATTAAAACTCAACCATATCCTGGTTTTCCTACAGATATGCAACCACAATTTGCAACTTATCTAACACTTGCTACAGGTAGTAGTATGGTAGTAGAAAGCATTTGGGAATCTAGATTCCAATATACTGCCGAACTCGTAAAAATGGGTGCAAATATTAACTTTCACGACAGAACTGCTATGGTAACTGGGGTTGAAGAATTATTTGGCTCTCCTGTTAAATCATTAGATTTAAGAGCTGGTGCTGCTATGATAATTGCTGGTCTAATGGCAAAGGGATATACTGAAATCCATGATATACAACATATAGAACGTGGATACGAAAATATCGTTGAAAAATTTAAATCAATTGGAGCAGATATATCTTACGCAGAAAGTGATACATAAAAAGGAGACAACAATGCTTAAATTTTATCCACTTTTTAGTGGTAGTTCTGGAAATATGTATTTAGTCCAAAGCTCTAATGCAAAAATTTTAGTAGATTTTGGTGTTACATATAAAGCTGCTAGAGACGGGCTAAAATCTTTAGGAGTAGATATAGCCTCAATTGATGCCATTCTTGTAACTCATGAACATGTAGACCACACACGAGGACTTTCAAGAATGATGAAAATGTGCTCTGTTCCAATTTATACTACCTCTAAAACATATGAAGCAATATATGATAAATATTTTTCAATATTAGAAACCAAACCTAAATTTGTAGATGTAAAATACGATGAAGAGTTCCAAATTAAAGACTTTATTATTTTACCATTTAAAGTATCCCACGATGCAGTTATGCCAGTGGGATATAAAATCTCTTGCGATAATAAAACTGTAACTATTGCAACTGATTTGGGATATGTGGATCAAAATACTTATGAATGTTTAAAATCTTCAGATTTATCTGTTATAGAAGCAAACTATGACCCAAACCTTCTCATGTATGGTCCATATCCATTTGCTACCAAGATGCGAATTCAAAGCGATACCGGGCATCTATCTAATGTAGATACAAGTAGCATCATACTAAGCCTAGCAAGAGATGGTAAAAGGGATTTTATACTTGGGCACATTAGCCTTAATAACAATAACGCTGATCAAGCCTTGTTTGAAGTGAATAATATATTGAAGAATAATGGATTTAATCCTGATGAATTTAATATTCATGTAGCTACAAGGGATTTTTCTAGTGAGGTGTATACTTTATGATAAACATTAAAATAATCTGTGTAGGAGATTATAAGGAAAAATATCTAAAAGAGATGAATGATGAATATATTAAAAGGCTTTCAAAATATTGCAAAATTGAAACAACTGTATTAAAAGATGAAAGTCTTCCATCAAATCTTAACGACGCTATTACTAATCAAGTAAAATCTAAAGAAGCTTCTCTTATTATTTCAAAACTGCAGAACATAAACAATCCATATATTTTTGTTATGGATGAAAATGGTACAGAATATGACTCTGTATCATTTGCTAAAAAATTAAATAACATTCCAACTTCTGGCCACTCCACTATTATATTTATAATAGGTGGAAGTTTAGGTTTAAGTACCAGCGTAAAAGCTTTAGCACACGATGTAATATCATTTTCAAAACTTACATTCCCTCACCAACTTATTAGAGTGTTCTTACTTGAGCAATTATTTAGAAGTTTTAAAATTAACAATAATGAAACATATCATCATTAATAACGCCAATAGTGTTTATCTATTAACTAAACTATAGGTTGTGTTTTTGAAACTAATATGTTATATTATATGCATGAGGTGATGTAGCGTGAAAGCAACTGGAATAGTTAGAAAACTAGATAACTTAGGAAGAATAGTACTACCTATAGAGCTTAGAAAAACTTTAGAACTTACAGATAATGATGCTGTAGAAATATTTACTGAAGGAGAAAACATTATACTTAAAAAATATGAAATTTCTTGTGTATTCTGTGGAAGTACAAAAAATACTACTAAATTCAAAGATAAGTGTGTATGCCAAAAATGCATAGACAAAATTACAACTCAAAAATAATTTAGTACTAGAAAGTCACGAGATTTAACCACGTGACTTTCTAGTTTTTATTTGAATATTAAATATATAGTATAAATAACTTCAAAAGTAACAGTTGGAATAATAAGTGGTAGTACCACAAAAGATATTACTTCTTTTATATTAAACCTATTTACTTTTGCATAATTCAAATCTAAAGCAAATGCCAAAAATATTGCCATAATATCAAAAAGTAAGATTAATACACACGTAACTATACCAATATCAAAAGGCATTATCTGTGGTACAATATTTATACATGCTATCACTATTCCAAGAATAGTATTAGCACTGATACAACTACTCTTTGCCATATGTTTCCTCCTATGTTATGTGAAACATTTTCGGAAAAATCTTCACGTTTTGTTTCACATTTTTAAATATACTCTCATTCGTCTGGATTTATATGAACAATTACATCATATATTTCATCTCTTTTTGTAAGTTCTCCACGTATTTTTCCTGCTATTTTATGGCTTTCTCTGACTGTCATATTCGGGTCTACAGATATTTTTACTACCAACATATGAAGTGCACCTGTAGGTTTAGACTTTATGCTATCTACATGTCTTACATTTTCCATTACCTCTATCTGCTTTTTTATTTCCTCCATTTTAGAAATGTCTATACACCTATCTATTAGCACTTGGTAAGACTCTGCTATTATTTTTACTCCAGTAATTGCTATAACACAAGAAATTATAGAGCCTACAACTCCATCTACAAAATATATACCAAAGTATCCAAATACCACTCCTATAACAACTCCAAGAGATATTAAAACATCATTTTTGTGGTCTTCTGCGTTGGCAGTTATAAGTAGAGAACTTTCTTTTTTGCCTATTTTCTTAACATATATATACATAAATAGTTTTACTAAAATGGTAACACATGGCACTATTACAAGAAGTACAGAAAAAGAAAAATATTCTTTATATATAATAGATTTTATGCTTTTGTATAACATATCTACACTCATTGCAACCATTAATATTCCTATTAAAAATGATGCAACAAATTCTGCTTTACCATGTCCAAACTCGTGGTCATTGTCCTCTGGGACAGACGAAATTTTTCCACCAGCATACGTAAGCAAAGAGGACATGACATCCCCTAAACTATTTACAGCATCAGCAATTAAAGCTTGAGATTTAAAGACTGTCCCAGCTAAAAATTTCATAATAAGCAGGCCAAAATTTGCTGTCATACCAAGTATTCCAACTTTTTTTATAACGCTTGTATTATTCTTTGAATTTGAATTCAAAAAACTCACTTCCTTGTTTTAGTAGATTTCTTTTTTGTAGTTGTTTTCTTATTTGTAGTTTTTTTAGTTACTTTTTTTACTGTCTTAGCACTCCTTTTAGGTTTAGCTTCTTCTTGCCCTGGTTTATTCCAAGAAATATAATCACAAGTCTTGTTTTCATCGTTAGTGTTATTTGAACATATATAAAATGTTCTTTTAGTTTTAGTCTTTTTAATTAAAACTTTTCCTCCACATCTTGGGCATGGCTCTGGGATACTATTTTGAATAGGCTTTGCATTTTTACATTCAGGATAACCTGGACATGCCAAAAACTCTCCAAATCTTCCTTGCTTTATAACCATATTTCTACCACAGAACTCACAAACAACATCTGTTTCTTTTTCTGTAAGTTTAACTTTTTCTATGCTATCTCCTACTTCATCTAAATTCTTCATAAACGGTCCATAGAATTCATGAAGCATAGCAATATAGTTAAGTTTACCCTCTGCTATTTCGTCTAGTTTGTCTTCAAGACGAGCCGTAAACTTAATATCTACAATATCTTTAAAATATTTTGTCATAATATCATTTACGACTTCTCCAAGTTCAGTAGGTATTAAATGTTTATTTTCTTTATCTACATAGAATCTATCTAGCAAGGTAGATATTGTTGGTGCGTACGTACTAGGACGCCCTATTCCCTTTTCTTCCATTACTTTTACTAGACTGGCCTCTGTATACCTCGCAGGTGGTTCAGTAAACTTTTGCTCAAAGCCTAACTTTTCTTCTTGTAGTTCATCTTTTTCTCTAAGGCTTGGCAAATCTTTTAAATCGTCTAATTCATCTTCCGAATTTTCGTCTTTTGACTCCGTATATAGTGCCATAAAACCATCAAATTTAATTACACTTCCAGTAGCATTAAATATATAATCTTCTACATTAAGTACTACTTTAGTAAAATCATATATGCATGATGCCATTTGGCTTGCTAAAAATCTATTAAATATTAAAGTATATAATCTTTGTTCATCACGTTCAAGTGAAACTTCCATTCCTAGTCTTGTTGGCCTTATAGCTTCATGTGCATCTTGTGCACTCTCTTTTGTCTTATATACTCTATTAAAATAATATTTTTTACCAAACTTTTCTGTTATGTATGATGCAGCCATTTTTCTTGCATCATCAGAGATTCTAGTAGAATCTGTTCTCATATATGTAATAAACCCTGCTTCATACAACTTTTGTGCTACCATCATTGTCTTCTTTACACCAAAGCCAAGCTTTCTTGAAGCTTCTTGTTGAAGTGATGACGTTGTAAATGGAGGTGGTGGGTTTTTAGATTTTTCTGTAGTTTTTACGCTTTCTACAACGTACGTTTTCCCTTTTATTTTGTCTACAATATCTTTTACTTGTTTTTCTTCCTTTAAGTCTATTTTACCGTATTTGTCCCCATAAAACTTAGCATATACAAGTTTTCTTTCGCCCGTCTTTTTAAGTAAAACATCCAAATTCCAATACTCTTGAGGAACAAAGTCTCTAATTTCTTTTTCTCTGTCCATTATTATTCTTAAAGCAGCTGATTGCACACGTCCTGCACTAAGTCCACGCTTTACTTTTTTCCAAAGTAAAGGGCTCAATTTATATCCAACTATTCTGTCTAGTATTCTTCTTGCTTGTTGTGCATTTACAGTATCTTGGTCTATTATTCTAGGTTTCTTTACTGCTGCATTTACTGCCGACTCTGTTATTTCATTAAATTCAATTCTACACTTTTCGTTTTCTGGAATTTTAAGTTCATTTCTTAAATGCCATGCTATTGCCTCTCCCTCACGATCAGGGTCGGTAGCAAGTAGAACTTTCTCTTTACCTTTAGCATCATCTTTAATCTCTTTTATAATTTTGGCTTTGCCTTTCATTTTAATATATTCAGGCTTAAAGTCATTGTCTACATCCACTGCAAATCTACTTGCTGGTAAATCTATAATATGTCCTTGAGATGCTATTACCTCATAGTCTTTTCCTAAGTATTTTTTTATAGTTTTGGCTTTTGATGGTGACTCAACTATAACTAATTTTTTAGCCACTATTTGTACCTCCTACGTAGCTTTTCAACTAAATCTTTTGCTTTACTAATATTTTCATCTGTTAAGTCTTTTTCTAACATAAGGCTTATAGCATAAGCTAAATCTTTCATATCTTCTTTCTCTAAGCCTTTAGTTGTAACAGCTGCTGTTCCTATTCTTATTCCACTAGTTACAGTTGGTTTTTCTGGATCATTTGGCACAGCATTTTTATTTACAGTAATTCCTACACTATCCAATCTTTCTGTAGCTTCTTTTCCTGTTATACCTTTATTTCTTAAATCTAACAAAATCAAGTGATTATCTGTTCCACCAGATACAAGATTAAAACCATATTTCTTTAATTCTTCTGCCAAAGCCTTACAATTTACTACTACCTGATGAATATATTCCTTAAATTCTGGCATCATAGCTTCTTTAAAGCAAACTGCTTTTCCAGCTATAACATGCTCTAGTGGTCCCCCTTGAATTCCAGGAAAAATTGCTTTATCTATTTTTTTAGCATACTCTTCTTTGCAAAGTATCATACCACCACGAGGTCCACGAAGTGTTTTGTGCGTCGTAGTCGTAACAAAATCTGCATATGGAACAGGTGACATATGCTCACCTGTACAAACAAGTCCAGCAATATGTGCCATATCTACCATAAGCATTGCCCCTACCTTATCTGCAATTTCTCTAAATTTTGCAAAATCTATAGTTCTTGGATATGCACTAGCACCAGCCACAATTAGCTTTGGCTTAAACTCTTCCGCTTTTTTTAGTACATCATCATAGTCTATATATCCATCTTCTTTTACACCATATGATACAAAATGGTATAACTTACCTGAAAAGTTTACTGAACTTCCGTGAGTCAAGTGTCCACCATTAGATAAGTCCATTCCAAGTACAGTATCTCCTACATTTAATACTGCTGTATATACCGCCATATTAGCTTGGCTTCCGCTATGTGGTTGAACGTTTGCATGTTCTGCCCCGAACAACTCGCAAGCTCTTTTTCTTGCTAACTCTTCTACCTTATCTATATTTACACAACCGCCATAATATCTGGCACTTGGATACCCTTCAGCATATTTATTTGTTAATATACTACCTACTGCTTCACGTACCGCATCACTTACAAAATTTTCTGATGCAATAAGTTCAATATTATTTTTTTGTCTTTTTTCTTCTTCTTTTATATATTCATATAACTCTTCGTCTTCTTTTTTTAGATTGTCTAATTCCATATTTCCACCATTCTTTCTATTTTCATATTATATACAAGTTAAAGTGTATAGTCAATAATATTAAAGGTTTAAAAGAAAAATACCTGTTAAGATGATATTACTACTATTAAAAAAGTGTACTTCTTACACTAAAGTAAACTTTTTTGTCGCAAACTGTCGACAAGTTATTTCATAAATATCTTAAAATATGTTGACAGTAAAAATTATAAAATATACAATAATTAAAGTTTTAATCTAAAATTTGAGTTCAAGTACATTTTTTATATATTTTTTTCATATGAGGTTTTTCATATATATTTTTTTATTCCGTATTTTTATTCAAAGATTATTTTAATTCAAATTAACTTTCAGGAGGTAAATTTTAAATG
>OIYG01000890.1_pt1 | contig 25467 bp, 21 predicted proteins | sample 1587861 | NCBI WGS metagenome assembly OIYG01 (sample SAMN03283272) | human gut metagenome | biome: human-associated habitat; material: feces | host: Homo sapiens | place: Peru | collected 2012 | reverse complement strand
CTAAGAATATGGAGATGGATGTTAACGCAAATGCAACGCTGGAAAATAATAGTAATACGGCGTCTGCTGCATCACAGCCGACAGCAGCACCGAGACAGGAGCAGCCTATGACAGCACAACAGATGGGACAGCCGATGATGGGGCAGCCAATGATGGGGCAGCCGATGATGGGACAACCAATGATGGGTCAGGAGATGTCGCAGATGTATGGACAACAACAGGTAAATGTGCAGCCAGCACAGTTTCAGGCATTCAATGGCAATGTGCCGATGAATTACGGACCTGAAAATATTGATTTAATTATGGACGTGCCACTTGAAGTGACAGTCGAACTTGGCAGAACAACAAAATCAATTAAAGAAATTCTTGATTTTTTAGAAAAGTTGCGTTTACTATATAAATGTGGAAATAATATGTTGATAATCAAAAATAACGAAGCTTTTGTTATTGATAAATGTTTAAAAGTAATTGGTAGTTATCCGAGTATTAAATTAAGCTTAGTAAGTGATGAATATTTATTGGAAAATAAATCTGTTTTAAAAGAAAAGTTAAGATTAAATGGTGATACGCTATATTTAGATATAAAAGACATTGTTAAAATGATTAATTTATTTAAAAATAACAAAGAAACTACTAAGTTAATTACTATTTCTGGGAATAATGTCTTGGTAAATAAGGTACTAAGAGTAAAGATTAATACTAGTTTAAAAGAAATAATAGATAAATTTATTGAAATAAAAAGTCAAAAATATGATATATATATAAATGGATTATTACGTGGATTTAAATTAAATAATTTAAATGATTTTATTGTAACTGAAGAAGTTGAAGCCATTAACATTATGAAAAAGAATGTTTACCGAGAAAGTAAATGTATAAAATGTGGTAAATGTATTGCTGTATGTCCTTTTTTAGTAAATCCAGTTACTTTAGAAAATAAAGAAAAATGTATTCAATGTGGTTTATGTACTTATATTTGTCCATGTTATATTAATTTAAAAGAAAGGTTAGAAAAGAGGTAATATGCATACTAAAAATGATTTAAAAAATAATGTGTTAAAATATATTTTATTACTAATGCCTTTATACATTTATTGTAATTATAAAAATGGAATTATATTATACGAGAAAAACTTAATTAATTTGTTTAGTATTTTTAAAATTGAATATTTATTATTGATTAATTTGTTTTTATATGTTGTTTGTTTAATTATATTTAAGAAAAAAATAAAAATAGATATGTTTTTTTTAAGTTTATTTATAATACCTATATTTATGCCTTATAATATTAATTTCTTATTATATAGTTTATTAATCCTAGGATTAATTATGTGGTATATTAAATTTTCTAATAGTGATTTTCCAGTTTTACCATTTTTAATTTTTATTTTAGGAATTATTTGTAATGATTATTTAAATCCGGCGGAAAAAAATAATTTATATGCTTTTAATATTTTTGATTTATTTTTTGGAAGAACTTCCGGAGCTCTTGGAAGTACAAATATTTTTTTAGGGTTAATTATAACAATATTATTAACAATTAATAACTTTTATAAAATAAGTATTTGTTTAAGTTCATTTGTACCTTATATTTTATTGTTAATTGTATTTAGGGAATATGCATATCTTTTTCATGGAACTAATATTTTAAGTATGCTTTTATTATCTCCTTGGCTAAGTTATACACCAATTTCTAAAAATATTCAAATTATATATGGTTTATTAGTTGGTATATTTACATTTTTCTTTACTAAATATATTCACTTTTATCTAGGAGGAATACTAGCTATATTAATTTGTCAATTTTTAGTTTATATTGTTTGCATTATAAAAAGAAAAATGATATAATAGGAAAGATTTTTAAACAGATGTTTGAGGGGATAATATGGCATATATTAAAGACGAAGTGATTAATGAAATTAGAAATAATGCTGATATAGTTGATATAGTATCTTCTTATTTGCCTTTATCAATAAAGGGCAAGAATTATGTAGCAATGTGTCCTTTTCATGACGATCATAATCCAAGTTTAATAGTATCTCGGGAAAAACAAATATTTAGTTGTTTTACTTGTCAAACAAGTGGTAATGTTTTTAAATTTGTTATGGAGTATGAACAAGTATCTTTTCCTGAGGCAATAAAAATTATTGCTAATAAAATAGGATATGATTTAAAACTAGATAATGAGTTAGTAAATGAAGATAAAGTAAATCGTGGGAATTTAGAAATTTATAATTACGCGATGAAGTATTATGCTAATAATTTAATTACTAGCGATGGCTTTGAAGCTCGAGATTATTTAGAAAAAAGGGGCATAGATTTAAATATTATTAAAGAATTTAATTTAGGTTTGTCACTTAATTTAAAGGATGCATTTTATAAATTAAGTTTAAAGAAGAATTGGGATATAGACAAATTAGATCAATTAGGTTTAATTAATAAAGTTGATGCTAATATATATGATACATTTATAAATAGAATAATAATACCTATACATAATTTAAAGGGTGAAGTCGTAGCTTTTACGGGAAGAATATATCATAATGAAGATAATTCAGCAAAGTATTTAAATACTAAAGAAACAGAAATATTTAAGAAAAGTGAAATATTATTTAATTATTATAATGCTCGTAAATATATTAAAGATAGTCACACTCTTATTTTAGTCGAAGGTAATATGGACGCTATAAAGATGAGTGCTAAGGGCTTTAAAAATGTCATAGCCTTGATGGGAGTTTTCTTAAGTAAGACTCAAATAAATATTATTAAAAGATTAAATTGTAAAGTTATATTAATGTTAGATAATGACTCCGCGGGGTTAGATTCTACGTTGAAAAATGGTACTTTATTAAATAATGAAAAAATAGATACCTATGTAGTGCGTTTAAGTAAAGCTAAAGATCCGGATGAATATTTAGAAAAATTTGGTATTGAAGCTATGGAAAATAACATTAAACATGCGCTAAAGTTTATGGATTTTAAATTAGAAACATTAAAACAAAATCGCAATTTAAATAATCCGTATGAAGTAATTGAGTATGTAAAAGATGTTTTAAGTGCAATAAATGATGAAGATGACTTGACAAAAGAGTTATTTATCTCTAAAATAAGCAGTGATTATGACATTGATATTGGTATTTTAAAAAAGGGGTTAAATAAAAATGATGAGAAAAAGATAGAGCGTAAAAAAACAAATGTGCCTAAAACTAGATTGTCTAAGTATCAAAAGGCTAGTCATAGGATTTTATATTATATGATAAATGATGAAAAATATATAAAACTATATAAAACAAACTTAGGTTATTTTAAAGAAAAAATAGAAAGAATGTTAGCAAGTGAAATAATATTTTATAGTAATAGCAACAAAATTAATATGGCTGATTTTGCAACTTATTTAATGAGTAATAAAGAGCTTTATGATTTTTTTCAAATAATTATAAGTGAAAGTATACATAATATTAACGATGAGGAATTTAATTCTTGTATTAATGCAATGCTTAATATATATAAAAAAGAAGAAATAAATAATTTGAATGAACAAATTAAGATGGAAATGGATATTAATAAGAAGTTGGAATTAATGCAAAAATTAGTGGATATAAAAAAGGAAGTGTGAAAAGTGGAACAAATAAAAACTTTAGAAGAAAGAGAAAATACTTTAATAGTAAAAGGAAAAGAAAAAGGTTATATAACTTTTGAAGAATTAGCAAATGAATTAAAGGGATTAGAAATTGATAATGATAGTTTAGATGCTTTATATAATAAATTAGTAGAAAATAATATCGCTATTGTAGCTGAAGCAGATGTGGATACATCTTCTGGGGAAGTAAAAATAAAAGAAAAAGAAGAACAAATAATTTTAAGTGACGAAGATATTACTAAAGATGTAAATATAAATGATCCAGTTAGAATGTATTTAAAAGAAATAGGGAGAATTCCTTTACTTTCTAGTGAAGAGGAAATGGAAATATCTGTTCGTGTAGCCGAAGGTGATGAAGATGCTAAAAGAATATTGGCAGAATCAAATTTAAGATTGGTAGTTTCTATTGCTAAACGTTATGTTGGGCGAGGACTTTTGTTTTTAGATTTAATTCAAGAAGGAAACATTGGGCTAATGAAAGCGGTTGAAAAATTTGACTATGATAAAGGTTATAAATTTTCGACATATGCAACTTGGTGGATTAGACAAGCTATTACAAGAGCTTTAGCTGATCAAGCAAGAACTATAAGAGTACCAGTACATATGGTTGAAACAATAAATAGATTATCACGTTTCCAAAGACAATTAACACTTGAATTAAATAGAGAACCAACCGAAGAAGAACTAGCCAAAAAAATGCACCTTTCTGTCGATAAAGTAAGAGAAGTAATCAAAATAGCCCAAGAACCCGTATCATTAGAAACTCCAATAGGTGAAGAAGACGATTCACACTTAGGTGACTTTGTCAAAGACGAAAGAAGTATGTCACCAGAAGAGTTCACTGTCCACGAAATGCTCAAAGATGAAATCTTTGATGTCCTTCTTACCCTAACCGAAAGAGAAGAACAAGTTCTAAGACTAAGATTTGGACTAGATGACGGATCTTGTAAAACCCTTGAAGAAGTAGGGCAAATGTTTGGTGTAACCCGTGAAAGAATTAGACAAATAGAAGCCAAAGCCCTAAGAAAATTAAGGCACCCATCAAGAAGTAGAAAACTAAAGGACTTCTTAAATGATTAAAATATCCAAAAGACTAAAAAAAATTGCCGACCTTGTTCCCGATAACTGTACTACTTGTGATGTAGGTTGTGATCACGCACTACTTGATATATATTTATATCAAACAAAAAAAAATATCAAACTAATAGCTTCCGATATCAATAAAAATGCCCTCTCTGGAGCCATTAAAAATATCAAAAAATATAACTTAGAAGATAAAATACAAACAGTAGTATCCGATGGATTAAAAAATTTACCCATAAATAATATCGATACCATAATAATATCCGGTCTCGGTTCCGCTACTATAATAAGTATCCTAAAAAAAGAATACCTATCCAATATAAAAAACATAATAATATCATCTCATAACCACACCGAAGAAGTAAGGGAGTATATGCAGAAATTAAATTTCTGTATTGAAGAAGAAACAATTATAAAAGAAAACAATATCTATTATATCCTATTAAAATACAAAAACGGTAACCAAAAACTAACAGATTTTGAAAAACAGTATGGACCCATCATCCTAAAACAACAAAGAAAAATAGATACAGAGTACTTAAACAATATATTAGATACCCAAAAGAAACTATATACAAAATTACCAAAAGGAGAAAAAAAATCCCAATTAAAAAAAGAAATAAACTACTTAGAGAAGCAAACTACCTATAAATAACTTAGGTAGTTTTACTTAGTAAAATACTGAAAATTTAATGAAAAAAAACCAAAATAGTTGCATAATTAAAACTATTAATATATAATGAAAAAAGACCAAAAGGAGGAAATATGATAAAACTATTAAAAAAACTAAAACCCAAACAATGGCTATATATACTAGTTTGTGTAGCCCTAATCGTTTTACAAGTATATCTAGATCTAAAACTACCTGACTATATGGCTAGTATAACAAAGATAGTACAAACCGAGGGAAGTTTAGTCAAAGACGTACTTGGCGAAGGAGCCAAAATGCTCATCTGTGCCTTTGGAAGTTTACTATCCGCTGTTGTTGTCAGCTATTTTGTAACCAAAGTAGCATCTACCTTTTCCCGTGATTTAAGAAAAGACATCTTTGGAAAAGTACTATCATTTAGTATGGAAGAAATCAAAAACTTTTCAACCAGTAGTTTAATAACAAGAACAACAAACGATATAACCCAAGTCCAAATGCTAATAGCAATGGGGATGCAAATGCTTATAAAAGCTCCCATTATGGCCGTATGGGCAATAATGAAAATATATGGCAAAGGCTTTGAATGGAGTGTCATAACCGCTGGAGCTGTCGGAATACTCCTAATAATGATACTAATACTAGTACTAGTAGCCTTACCAAAGTTTAAGATAATACAAAAACTAACCGATAATCTAAACCATACATCAAGAGAAAACCTAACCGGAATAAGAGTAGTAAGAGCCTTCAATGCCGAGAAGTATCAAGAAGGAAAGTTTGCAAGTGCAAATAACGAACTAACCAAAACCAATATGTTTACATCAAGAACAATGGCTCTTCTAACCCCAGGTATGCAGCTCATAATGTCAGGACTATCCCTTTCCATATATTGGGTTGGAGCTTATATGATAAATGATGCCGGTATGTTAGATAAACTAACCATATTCAGTAATATGGTCGTATTCTCATCTTATGCAATGCAAGTAGTAATGTCATTTATGATGTTAACAATGATCTTTATATTCTATCCCCGTGCTCAAGTATCAGCTAAAAGAATACTAGAAATACTAGAAAAGAAACCAAAAATAGTATCCGGAGTATTCAGTGGAAAAACCAAAGAAACAGGAACAATAGAATTTAAAGATGTAACATTTAGATATCCCGATGCCGAAGAAAATATGCTTGAAAACATATCATTCAAAGTCGAAAAAGGCGAAACAGTAGCCTTTATCGGATCAACAGGTTCCGGAAAATCAACCCTAGTTAACCTCATACCAAGATTCTATGACGCCACTTATGGTGAAGTATTAGTAGACGGAGTAAACGTAAAAAACTATAAACTAGAAGAACTAAATAACCGCCTTGGCTATGTATCCCAAAAGCCAATAATATTTTCAGGAACAGTATCATCAAACATATCTTACGGACTAGTAAATAACAAAAAAGTATCAAAAAGTAAGATAGAAGAAGCAAGTAAAGTAGCTCAAGCTAGTGAATTTATCGAAAAAATGGAAGACAAATACAATTCCAGTATCTCAAGATCAGGAACCAATATATCAGGAGGACAAAAACAAAGACTATCAATAGCCCGTGCTATTGCTAGGGATCCCGAAATATATATATTTGACGATACCTTCTCAGCACTAGATTACAAAACCGATACCACTCTTAGAAAAGAATTAAAAAAGCACACCAAAGATGCCACAACCCTAATAGTAGCCCAAAGAATAGGAACTATCAAAAATGCCGATAAAATAATCGTTCTAAATGAAGGAAAAATAGTAGGACAGGGAACACACAAAGAACTATTGAAAACCTGTGATGTTTATAAAGAAATAGCCCTATCCCAGTTAAGTAAGGAGGAACTCGAAAATGCATAATCACGAAAATAACGATAATCAAGTAAAAGACTTCAAAAAAGCCATAACAACCCTTCTAAAAAACTGTAAACCATATAAAACACCCATCATCATAGTAATGATTCTATCAGCCCTAGCAAGTGCTTTAGGAGTATATGGGCCAGGAAGATTAAAAGAAATAACCGATACCATTACTGAAGGAATAATGACAGGAATAGACTTAAGTAAAGTAACCAAAATAGCCATTACCCTAACCATAGTATACACACTAAGTTGGCTTTTCAACTGCTTAGCCGGCTTCATAATGGCTACAGTTACCAATAAATTTTCTCAAAAACTAAGAAAAAACCTTTCCCATAAAATAAATAAACTACCCCTAAAATACTTCGATAAAAACAGTTATGGAGATGTATTATCAAGAATAACTAATGATGTAGATACAATTGGCCAGTCTCTAAACAATAGTATTAGCGATTTTGTTGGTGCCATTACCCTCTTTATAGGTTCAATAATAATGATGTTTGCAACCAACTGGATAATGGCTATAACCGGAATAGTAGCCAGTTTAATAGGCTTTGCCCTAATGATTGTAATACTATCCAAAAGCCAAAAATACTTCCTTCTTCAACAACAACAGTTAGGAGAACTAAATGGCCATATCGAAGAAGTATACTCAGGCCACGATGTCGTAACAGTCTATAACGCCAATAAAGAAACAACCCAAAAGTTCGATGAAATAAACAATAAACTATACGATAGTGCCCGTAAAAGTAGATTCCTATCAGGACTAATGATGCCCCTAATGAGTTTTATCGGATCCTTTGGATACGTAGCCGTATGTGTAGTAGGAGCAGCCCTTGTTATAAACGGAAATATAACCTTTGGAGTAATAGTAGCCTTTATGATCTATATAAGACTATTCACAAACCCATTAAGTACAATTGCTCAAGCAATGACATATATCCAGTCAACAGCTGCTGCATCCGAAAGAGTATTCGACTTCTTAGATGAAGAAGAAATGCCAAGTGAAAAAAATATCACTCAAAAATTATTACCTGAGGAAGTAAAAGGAAACGTTATCTTTGATCACGTAAAATTCGGCTATGATGAAGACAAAATAATCATAAAAGACTTCTCAGCAAATATCAAAGCCGGTTCTAAAGTTGCAATTGTAGGTCCTACAGGAGCCGGTAAAACAACAATGGTTAACTTACTAATGAAGTTCTACAATATAAATTCCGGTGATATAAAAATAGATAACATATCCATAAAAGACCTAACTAGAGAAAACATTCACGACCTCTTTGTAATGGTCCTTCAAGATACATGGCTCTTTAAAGGCACAATCAAAGATAACATTAGATTTAATAGAGATAATATAACTGATGAAGAAATAAAGACAGCCTGTAAAACCGTAGGAATGGACCACTACATAAGATCCCTATCTAAAGGCTATGACACAATGCTTGAAGAAGTAGATAACCTTTCTGCCGGACAAAAACAATTACTAACCATAGCCCGTTGTATGACAAGTTCAGCCCCACTATTAATACTAGATGAAGCAACATCATCAGTAGATACTAGAACCGAAGAACTAGTCCAAAAAGCAATGGATAAACTAACGGAAGGCAAAACATCCTTTATAATAGCCCATAGATTATCTACCATAAAAAATGCCGATTTAATTTTAGTTATGAACGAAGGAAACATCATTGAACAAGGAAATCACGAAGAATTACTAAAGCAAAACGGTTTCTATGCTAAGTTATATAATTCCCAATTTGAGAATGTGTAAACAGTATTCCTTAGTTGGACTGAGAGAACCAAGCCAAAAAGCTTAGTTCTTTTTAGTATTAAACACAATATTAGTAACAAAAAAGTCAATTATTATGATATAATATTATAAACATTATAAATAAAAAAATCAGGAGGAAATGTATGATTAAAGGAAAACCATTTGTAAAGTGGGCTGGAGGAAAAAGACAAATAATAGATAAATTAAAACAATATGTTCCCGATGAGTTTAATACTTATTATGAACCATTTATAGGTGGAGGAGCATTATTGTTCGAACTTTCACCTAAAAAAGCCGTTATTAATGATTGCAATAAAGAACTGATGAATGTATATGAATGTATTAAAGATGAAAAAAAGTTTGAAGCAATGTGCCGAGAACTAAATCATCACGAAACCGAACATTCAGAAGAATATTATTATGAAATTAGAAATTTAGATAGAGATAAAAAGAAATTTAATAAGTTAGCAGACTATAAAAGAGCAGCTCGTACTATTTACTTAAACAAAGCTTGTTTTAATGGCTTATATAGAGTTAATAGTAAAAATGAATTTAATGTACCATTTGGTAAAAAAACTAAAGTAAATACTTATGAAGGCCAAAATTTAGGTATTATTTGTGGATACTTAAATTATAATGACATTAAGTTGTTATCAGTAGATTTTGAAGAGGCAGTAAAAGATGCAAAAAAAGGAGATTTTATATATTTTGATCCACCTTATGATTCTGATACATCAACATTTAATAGTTATACCGAAGATGGTTTTGGCAAGGAAGAACAAAAACGCCTTGCCAAAGTATTTAAAGAACTATCTGATAGAGGCTGCTATGTAATGCTTTCTAATCATAATACAGTATTAGTAAATGAATTATATAAAGATTTCAATATTCATATAATTGAAGCAAAGAGAAATATTAACTCTAATGGAAAGAAGAGAGGTAAAGTAGAAGAATTAATTATTACAAATTTTGAAAATAAAAGAGGATTTTAATAGTCAATGATGTATAATAAAGGAGGTAGTATGTGAATAAAAAGTGCTATTATGAAGATAAAGATTTTAAACTCATACAAGGTGATTCTTTTAAAATATTAAAAGAAATAGAACCAAAAAGCATTGATATGATATTTGCTGACCCCCCTTATTTTTTATCCAGTGATGGTATTTCTTGTAGCGGTGGAAAAATGGTATCAGTAAATAAAGGTAATTGGGATAAATCTATCAGTATAGAAGAAAAACATAAATTTAATCGAAAGTGGATTAAACTATGCTATCATATATTAAAAGATAATGGTACTATTTGGATTAGCGGAACTATGCACAATATTTATTCAATAGGTATGGCATTGGAACAAGAAGGATTTAAAATAATAAATAATATAACTTGGAAAAAGTTAAATCCTCCCCCAAATATTAGTTGTAGGGCATTCGTTCATTCCACTGAAACAATTATATGGGCAAGAAAAAATTTAAAAAATTCCAAACATAAATTTAATTATTCATTAATGAGAGAATTAAACGGGGATAAACAAATGAAAGACGTCTGGGAGACATCACTCACTAAACCTAGTGAGAAAAAATGTGGTAAACATCCTACACAAAAACCTATGGAAATATTAGAAAAAATTATATTATCATCAACAGATGAAGGCGATTTAATATTAGACCCATTTAATGGCAGTGGTACTACGGGAATTGTTGCTAGCAGATTAAATAGAAAGTATATAGGTATCGAAAAAGAAAAAGAATATTTTGACTTAACAATAAGAAGAAAGGAAAGTGATATAAAATGAAACGTGAATTTGATGATGTAATAAAAGGTCTAAAAAATAGTATTACTCCAACTGATTTTTTTGTAGACTATCCTAAAGTATATTTAAATATAAAGGATTATGAAAGACATTTAAATTTATTAAATAGTTTAATTGGTAAAGAAAATATTGAAGAAGAATTTATTGATTTAATATCTGTATATCCAGAAATAATGAAATCAATTCCAATTCTTTTAGCAACCCACGAAACAAAATTTGATATTGTAAATGTTCCAACAATGACAATACTTGATAATATAAAAAATAGAAATTTTAATATTATAGATGAACAATATATATGCTATGATTTTATTCAATTAAATCATCCTATTGAAGATTATGCTGAATTCTTAAAAAAGAGTGGTTTATTAGAATTGCTAAAAGATAAAAAGATTAAAAGCCTTGTTGATTATGCAATAGGAATAGAAGTAGGTATGGATACTAATGCTAGAAAATCTAGGTCTGGAAAAATAATGGAAACAATAGTTGAAGAATATATTAAACTTTTAGATATTGAATACAATTGTCAAATGAAAAGTGCTAATATAGATAAGAAATATGGAACCAATTTATGTTCAATAGGTAAAGCAACTAAAAAGTTTGATTTTGTTTATAAAAGTAAAACTGATGGAAAAATAATAGTTATGGAAGTTAATTATTATGGAAAGCAAGGATCAAAACCAAATGAAACTGCAAAAAGCTATATTGAATTAAACAATAAAATAAAAGCAATTGATAATGTGAAATTTGTTTGGATAACTGACGGAAGAGGGTGGTTACCATCTAAAACCAATTTAGAAGATGCTTATGATGAAATTGAATATTTATATACACTTGAAGATTTAGAGAAAGGCATTTTAGAAAAAATATAAAACTAACCAAAGAGCTAAGTTTCTCCCCTTAGTTCTTTTTATTATTAATAAAACATAAACTAAATCAAGGAGTGATACAATGAAAGTCATAATAGATCCCGCTAGGGGAGGAAACGATACCGGAGTAAGTGGGGGAGGCATAACCGAAAAAGATTGGAACTTAGCCATATCCAAATACATATATAACATATTAAAAAATAAAGGAATAGATGTATATTTAACCCGAACCGAAGATGTTGATATACCCGAAGCCGAGCGGGCTACTAAGATAAAAAACTATGCTACCACATCTAATGATATTATCGTTATATCCAACCGTCTAAATGAAGGCAAAGACGATGGAGCGGAAATAATCTACCCCTTAAGAAGTACCAATAACCTCGCTAAAGCCCTTGCTACCGCCCTCGAAAGTACCGGCCAAAACGTAAACAAATACTATCAACGTCGCCTCCCATCCGATCTAGCTTCTGACTACGATTACATAATAAGAAACACCTCACCCTATGAAACCATCATAATAAAATACGGCTATGTCGATAGCCCTGAAGACGATATAACCCAGTTAAAAAACTATCAAAGCCTAGGTAATGCAATAGCAAATACAATCATATCTCGCGCATCTTCTAGTGGTACTTATACCGTAAAAAAAGGAGATACCATATACAGTATTGCCAAAAAATATAACACCACTGTAAACAATATCAAATCCCTAAATAACCTCTCCACAAATACCCTTAGAATAGGCCAAAAACTAAAAATACCCCCTAAAGAAACAACTACTCCTAGTACTACTCCTACCCCCAATACCCTAACATACACCATAAAAAAAGGAGATACCCTCTACGGAATAGCCACCAAATATAATACCACCATATCCGATATAAAATCCCTAAATAACTTAGACACCAACACCCTAACCATTGGCAAAACCCTAAAAATACCCACCACCACTTCCTATACAACCCATACTATAAAAAAAGGAGATACCCTCTATTCAATTGCCAAAAAATACAACACCACCGTAAACAATCTCATTAACCTAAACAATCTCAAAACCACCACTTTAAGTATCGGCCAAACCCTCAAAGTCCCCCTCTAATATCTAAATTTGACAACTTATGTCGAATAACTTGCACAATAAAAAAAATATGCTATTATATACTTAGGAGGAATAAATATGCCAAGATATATCCTAGCCTTAGATATCTTTGATGATATGCTAAACGACTTAAAAGACATCAAAATAAATACCTATCTAATAAAAGAAAAATAAAACAAACCCCTTGCAAATACCCCCATTATATGATAAAATTTACTTATAAAGTAAGAGGTGAATATAGTGGACACTACCAATAATAAAAGAAAATTAATCCTATCCCTAGTCCTACTAACATCAGTAGTACTACTAGGAACCTTTGCTTGGTACGTATGGTCAAGTAAAGATAATACCAGTATGAATGTAACAATAGGAGATCTAGCCGATGTAAGTTTTAAAACCGGTAATGATATAAATATAACCAATCTATCTCCAAGTTTTAACTATGATGATGGAGCCCTAACTGAGTTCTCTATAAGGAAAAAGAAAGGCCTAACTACAGACCTATATACTAATATATATCTAGATATAACTTCTATATCAGATACCCTAAAATCACCTTCCTTTAAATATGAATTACTAAGTAGTAGTGATGGAAATACCTATAATAATGTATCAAGTGGTAACTTCCAAGACGCATCTATAGGTAAACTAAATATATTAGTAGATACTCCCCTCGCTGATGGTAAAACCTATTATAAACTATATATCTGGATAGATGGTAATGAAGAAAATAATACATCTATGCAATCTAGTAGTATGAAAGGGGTATTAAATGTAAATGTAACTACACCTCCAGTTAATGCCGTAACCCTAGTTGAAGGGTTAGACGAAGGTGCCACAGGGGATAGTGGTAGTGGAGTATATAAAGTACAGCACGACGCTATTGCGAGTGGTGATAGTGCAACAGGTAGTGAAATACCAGCAGTAACTGATTATAGATATTATGGACCTAGTCCTAATAACTATATATGCTTAGATATGGAAGGTGGTAGTACTTGTCCAGATAGAGGATTATTTAGAATAATAGGAAGTATATATGAAGAAAATGCTGGTAAAAACTTAATTAAAGTAATAAAAGCAACACCTCTAACAGATGGTACTACTAGTGAATTTAGTTGGGATTATAAAGTAACTAATGGTAGTGGAAGTTATAATAATGTATGGTCTAGTACTACTAGTGGAACAAGTAGTGGAGCCACACTAATGCAACTATTAAATGGTGTATATTTAACAAGAGGAACTGGTAGTTATTATAATAATAGTACTACGGCAACAACAGTTGATTTTAGTAGTACGGGATTAACAGATGTTGCTCAAAGTTTAATGAATACTGGTAAAAGTAATAATAAATTAAGTAAATATTATTTAGGGGGATATTCTAGTACAAGTTTAAAAACGGGTGAGATATATTTAGCGGAAAGAGGTACGACAACTAGTAGTGGTAATGCCTTATATTGGGATGGTAAAGTAGGATTGCTGTATCCTAGTGATTATGGATATGCAGCGGGAAATAATTGCATTACTAATACTTCACCTTCTAGTTATTATGAAGGATGTAAGTATAAGGATTGGCTATATGTAGCTGATAGTTATGAACGGACGATGACATCTAATGCCTCTTATGTGTATGGCGTGTGGTGTGTGGACGATGGCGACGCGTCCAGCGCCTATTCGTACTATCCGCGTGGGTCTCGCCCCACCTTCTATCTCAAATCTGACATCTCTGTAACAGACGGAACAGGCACCTCTTCTGATCCCTACATCGTGAAATAAGTTAAAACAATAATATATATACTACCCCCCATAGGGTAGTTTTTCTTTACAAACTATAAAAAAATATAAAAAATATTAATATATATATTGCCAACTTTAAATAACTATTATATAATAACAATTAGTGAGTAGAAGAAAGAGGTAGTATATGAAGAAAACACTAACAATAACCCTAGTAATAATAATGGTATTACTAATAAGTGGATGTATAAAGAAAAACGAATTAACAGATGGAGAAAAGTTTAAAGAAGAATACGAAGTATATAACGGCAAAACAAACGAAGACAATACATACTTAACCCTAAATATAAAAAAAGATAATATAATAAAATACTCAAATCTAAAAGAAGTAAACCAAATCCTAGATAACGGAACTGGAGTAATATACTTAGGATTTCCCAAATGCCCTTGGTGTAGGAATGCCGTAAAAGAACTATTAGATGCATCAAGTTCTACTTCCCTAGATAAAATATACTATGTAAATATGCAAAATGAAAGAGATACAATGAAACTAGATGCAGACGGTAACATAGTAACAACAAGTAAAGCAAGTGATGAATACTATAAACTAGTAGATAAATTAAAAGATATATTAGATGACTATATAATATATGATACAGAAAATAATAAGCACAATACTGGAGAAAAAAGAATATATGTTCCCCTTGTTCTCTTTGTAAGAGATGGTGAACTAGTAGGCTATCACCAAAATACCGTAGATAGTCAAACTGACCCTTATGTAGAACTAAATGAAGAACAATCAAAAGAATTATATAATATATACCAAACTAATATACATAAAGTATTAAAGGATATGTGTGATGATAAATGTTAAAGAAACCAAGAAATGAAGATTTAATGAATGTCTTTGAAAGAAGATGGAAAGCAAACCATAATAACGATTTAAAAGAAGCCAAACAAAGACAAACAGAATTAAATAAAAAGATGTATGGAGAAAGACCCAAATATAAACCCCTAACAAACGAAGAAAAACTAAGAGAAATGAATAAAAATATTGAAAATCTAAGACGAAATAATCGCCCTTTCTAAGGAGGAATAACACTATGAATACAGATTTATATCAGTATGAAAAAGAATTATGGAATAAAAATATAAACCTAGTAGGAGGAATAGACGAAGTAGGAAGAGGTCCCCTAATAGGACCCGTAGTAGCAGCTTGCGTAATATTACCCAAGGACTTTAAATTAGAAGGACTAACCGACTCCAAAAAATTATCCGAAAAGAAAAGAGAACAGTTCTATGATGTAATTATGGATAAAGCATTATCAGTAGGAATAGGGCAGGCTAGTGAAAAAACAATAGATGAAATAAATATCTATGAAGCCACTAAGGTAGCAATGAAAGAAGCTGTCCAAAATAGTAAAATAAAACCAGAACATATCCTCGTAGATGCAATGCCCCTTTCTTTAGATGTCCCAACCACTTCCATAATAAAAGGAGATGCCAAGTCTATAACTATTGCCGCAGCTTCTGTTATTGCCAAAGTAACAAGGGATAGAATGCTTGTTGAACTAGATAAAAAGTACCCAATGTATGATTTAAAACACAACAAAGGCTATGGTACCAAAAAACACATTGAGGCCCTACGGGAGTATGGAATAACAAAATACCATCGCCTAAGCTTTGCCCCCGTTAAAGAGAATAGTTCTAAAATATTACCCTAATACTAATAATAAAGTTACAAAGAACGTGTAGTATATAGTTAAAAAAAGTTTTGCAAGAAATAATACCCTTGCAAAACTTTTTTAAAACTTTCTATATAAACCAACAACTTTACCAACAATAACTGCCTTTTTAACAATAATCGGATCATATTCAGGGTTATCAGTTTGAAGTCTATCAAACCCTCTTTCATTAAACAATCTCTTAATTGTTGGCAAATTATTCTTATCTAAAGCAACTACCATATCGCCATCCTTAGCCTTTTCACATCTCTTAACAATAACAATATCCCCACTAAGAATTCCACTACCAATCATATCATCACTAATTTTTTGCATAGCATACACATCAACATCCTCATCCGCTAAATACGTTGGAATAGAGAAAATCTCATTTGGAGTTTCAAGTTCAAGTAAATAATTACCATTCTCTTCCTTAATTAAAGGAACATTAACAACTTCATCACTCTTAGTATCATATTCATTAGGAACCAAAAGTTCAATCGCCTTATTACCATAAGGATTTCTCTTAACATATCCCTTTTCAACAAGTCCCTTCAAATGAACGTGTATCGTCGCCGGAGAGTTAATACCAATAATTTCCCCAATCTGTCTTACAGAAGGTGGGTATTTATTCTCCGCATAAAACTTCTTGATAACGGTAAGTACCTCTTTCTGTTTTTTCGTAAGTCCTATCGATTTTGTTCGCATTAAAAATACCTCCCTAATTTTTTTTCATTTGCTAATATAATAGCACATTTCTTTTAGTTTGTCAAACAAATGTTAAAGATTTTTAAAAGTTTTTCCCGTTATTACCCATATTATCAAAATATTGTCCTATTATTCCTAAGTTGTCCATAAATTAAAGATTTTAACACCCCAAAATTGTGCAGATTTCCCGAAACTGTTAGCCTCATATTACAGATTTTCCAAAACTGCAAGTCCAAACTCACAGAAATACAAAAACTATAATCACCCCCAAAACAAAGCCAAATAAACAAGACCATAGTCTATCCCCAAAAAAATCAAAAAATTATCAAAAAACGGTTGACATATAAAAAGTAATAAGTTATAATGTTGGCAGTCACTGAAAAAAGAAGTTATAATTAACGTATTGTTATAACAAAAATAAAGGAGGAAAACGTATGAATTATAATGAAATACTAATAAAGTATATTGACAATTATCCCACAGATGAACCAATCTTTATCGAGGATATAAAAAGACACTTCGAAAGTGTTATGGAAGAAGAACTATTAAACAATATTATTAAGGACATCTATGTCTATATAAATAGACTAGTAAAAGCAAACAAAGTAGAACAGTGTACCAAAGGTGTATACTATAAGGAAACAAAAAATAAAGAAAAAAGTAGAGAAATAGTTTCCCAAAAGACTATAAACAGAAAATACATTAAAGATGCTAACGGTCAGAAAGGATACTACACAGGAATACATCTATTTAACGAATTAGGCTTAACTAGTCAAACATCCCCAAAAATAATAATAGTAACAAATGAATGCCCCAACAATAACCACTATAAAAATAAAGGCTTAGGAGTAACCATTAAAAGACCAAAAATAATTATCGATAATGATAATTGCAGGTACCTAAAACTCTTTGATGTATTAATAAATCGAGATAATGTCGAAATAGAAGTCTCAAAGAAACGCGAAAAAGAAATAATCTATAAATACATAAAAGATAACAAAATCGAAATGGAAAGACTATTTGAGTATGCCAATAAATTATACAATTTAAAGCCCATTGAAAAATTATATGATATAAGTGGAGAAGAGTAAAACAATACCATTACTTACCAAATAATTTACCTTGATAAGTATCTCTTATTACCATTTCCTTATCAATATCATTCATTACACTAACCTTTTTAACAATCCACTTTGGAGAAATAAGATTATCAATATCAGCATCAGATATAATGCGATGAATAACTATCTTAGGGTCTAATACTTCAAGTTGTCTAATAACAATATCAATATACTCATCCTTAGATAAAATTTTAATATCACCCTTATTATATAACTTTTCCAAAGGCGTATCCTTAAGGACCATCAAAGTATGAAATTTAACACCTTGAATATCAAGAGTATTAAGAAATTTAGCACTCTCCAACATCATATCCAAAGTCTCATTAGGAAGACCATTAATAAGGTGAACAACCACATTAATACCCCTTTCCCTAAGTCTCTTTACACAAGATGTAAATTCAAACAAAGTATGACCCCGATTAATAAATTTCCCCGTTTCTTCCCAAATACTTTGTAAACCCAATTCAACTACAATATAATATTTCTTACTAAGAACCCCTAAGTAATCAAGCACCTCATCACTTATACAATCACACCTCGTAGCAATCGCAAGCCCCATAACATCAGGTAAAGAAAGAATAGCCTCATATTTTTCCTTTAATACCGAAAGAGGAGCATAAGTATTACTTCGAGCCTGAAAATAACCAATATATTTCCCATTAGGCCATTTTCTGTCCATAACCTCTTTAACCTCATAAAACTGTTTTACTAAAGAGTGGGTAACATTACCAGCAAACTCTCCACTACCACTCTTTGAACAATAAATACAACCCCCATATCCCTTTGTACCATCCATATTAGGACAGCTAAATCCCCCATTAAGACTAATTTTCTTAATTTTAAAACCAAAATTAGTTTTATAAAAATAGTTAAGAGTATGGTATCTCTTATTATCTAAACTATATTTAAACATAAAAATCACCAAAAATATTCTATCATACAACTAAAATTTTCGCAAATGGTAGAACAAGAAACGGAAGTGAAGCAAATGAGAGCAGCAATTTACACCCTTGGATGTAAGGTTAATATATATGAAAGCGAATATGTCACTAGTGAATTAGTCAAAAACGGTTACACTATCGTGGGCTGGGAAGAAGAAGCAGACGTATATATAATAAATACTTGTAGTGTTACTAATGAAGCCGATAAAAAAGACCGAAAAATAATAAACGGAGCCCTAAAAAGAAATAAAGATGCCATAACAGTAGTAATGGGTTGCCACGTACAAGCCGGCTTCCCCATCGAAGGAGCAAATATCGTAATAGGCAACAAAGACAAATCAAAAATAGTCAAATTAATAGAAGAATACAAAGAAAAAAAACAAAATATAACTAGAATATACGATTTAACTAGTGCTGACTTTGAAGATATGCAAATAACAAACTTCAATAAACATACCCGTGCCTTTGTAAAAATTCAAGATGGCTGTAACGCTTTCTGTACATATTGCATAATACCATATATAAGAGGTTCACTAAGAAGTAAGGAAGAAAATAAAGTAATTGCCGAAGTAACATCCCTTACCCAAAAAGGCTTTAAAGAAATAGTATTAACCGGAATCCATACAGGAAGATATGGAATAGATAAAGAAACAAACCTTTATCATCTCTTAACCCAGTTAGTAAAAATACCCAATCTATATAGAATAAGATTATCATCTATTGAAATAAACGAAATAACCCCCGAAATAATAAACTTAATTAAAACAAATCCCATTATGGCCAAACATCTCCATATACCTCTCCAATCAGGAAGTAATCACATATTAAAAATGATGAATAGAAAATACAATGTCGAATATTACATAAATAAAATCAATGAAATAAGAAAAGAAATACCCAATATATCTATTACAACAGATTTAATACTAGGCTTCCCAAATGAAACAGAAGAAAACTATCAAGAAACCCTAAATACCCTAAATAAAATAAAATTCACTAAAATACACACTTTCCCATATTCAAGAAGAAAAGGAACATTAGCTGACAAAATGCCAAATCAAATCGATGGAAAAACCAAAAAAGAAAGAGTGAGAGAAGTACTAGCACTATCAAATAAATATGAACAAGAATACTATACAAATAATCTAAATAAAGAATACGAAATATTAACCGAGGATCATAAAGATAAAACAATAGGTTATACAACAAACTATATTCCCATAGTTCTTCCAACTCATAAACCAAATAACCAAGTAATAAAAGTAACTTTAACCAAATTAGATAAAGATACAAATCAAATAATTGGTGAAATAAAAGAAGAAGTAATAACCAAGTAAATTAATAAGTAAATATAAATTCTTACCCCCTTAGGGCCCAAAAAATCCAAAAAAGTCCTAACTACCATTGATTGCCCCCCAAAATTGTGATAAAATGTATTTTAGAAAGAGTGAGAGTGATATAAATGAATAAAAGTGAATATAACGAAAGTTCAATCAAAATATTAGAAGGATTAGAGGCCGTAAGAAAAAGACCCGGAATGTATATAGGTTCAACTGATAAAAGAGGCCTACATCACCTTGTTTGGGAAATAGTAGATAACTGTGTTGACGAAGCCCTAAACGGTTATGGCGATTACATAAAAATAGAAATGCACAAAGACGGATCAATAAGTGTAACTGACCGTGGCCGTGGAATACCAACAGGAATGCACCCTTCCGGCAAATCCACTCCCGAAGTAATATACACAGTACTTCACGCTGGCGGTAAATTCTCTGATGGAGGATACAAAGTATCAGGAGGTCTTCACGGAGTAGGTGCTAGTGTCGTAAATGCCCTAAGCAGTTATATGGAAGTAACTACTCGTCGTAATAAAGAAGAATACTATATAAAATTTAGTAATGGTGGAAAAGTAGAAGTCCCCCTTACCAAGATAGGTTCAACTACCAAAACCGGAACTACCGTAAGATTTAAACCCGATAGCAGTATCTTTTCAGATACCAATTTCAGTTATTCCACAATATGTGAAAGAATGAGAGAATGTGCTTTTCTAATAAACGGTCTCACAATCGAAATAATAAATGAAAATGATGGAAGAAGTGAAAAATACCAATACCAAAATGGCTTAGAAGCATTCTGTAAATATTTAAATGAAGATAAGACAACCCTTCACGATATACTATGCTTTGAAGGCAGTAAAGAAAAGATAAAAGTAAATGTTGCCTTACAATATACAGACAACTATTCAGAAAACATAATATCATTTGTAAATAACGTAAAAACATCTGATGGAGGTAGTCACGAAGTAGGTTTTAAAACCGCTATTACCAAAGTACTAAACGATTATGCTAAAGAAAACGGCTTTCTAAAAGGAAAAGACAAGAACTTTGAAGGAACCGATGTAAGAGAAGGACTAACAGCAATAATCGCCGTTCAAATACCTGAGAGTATTCTCCAATTTGAAGGTCAAACAAAGTCCAAACTAGGAACACCAATTGCTCGTAGTGTTGTTGAAGCAATTACTACCGAAAAATTAAAATTTTTCTTAGAAGAAAACAATGCCATTGCCACTAATATAGTAACCAAAGCCCTAAAAGGAAAAGAAGCTCGTGAAGCCGCTCGTAAAGCCAAAGAAGAAACAAGAAAAGGCAAAGACAAAAGCAAACTAGAAAAAATACTAAGTGGTAAATTAACACCCGCTTTAAGCAAAAAATGGGAAGAAAAAGAACTATTTATAGTAGAAGGAGACTCTGCCGGAGGATCAGCTAAACAAGGAAGAGACCGTAGAACTCAAGCCATATTACCCCTTAGAGGAAAAGTAATAAATACGGAAAAAGCCAAAATAGAAGATATCTTTAAAAACGAAGAAATAAATACCCTTATCCATACTATTGGAGCAGGCGTTGGAAATGATTTCGAAATAAAAGAAGCCCATTACGGAAAAGTAATAATAATGACCGATGCCGATGATGATGGTGCCCATATCCAGTGTTTACTATTAACATTCTTTTATAGATATATGCGTCCCCTTATTGAAGACGGAAGACTATTTATTGCAATGCCTCCATTATATAGAGTATTTTCTGCTGGAAAAGAAAAATACCTTTGGAGTAATGAAGAATTAAAAGAATATACAAAAGGCAAATCAAACTATAAAATACAAAGATACAAAGGATTAGGAGAAATGAATGCTGACCAGTTATGTGATACAACAATGGATCCTAAAACAAGAAGTTTAATTAAAGTAAATATTACTGACGCTGCCCTTGCCGAAAAAAGAGTAAGTGTACTTATGGGTGACGCCGTTGAGCCAAGAAAAAATTGGATAAATGAAAATGTTGAATTTTCTCTTGAAGACACCTACAAAATATAGAATTTATTACATCTAAGTTTACATATAACAAAAAAATTATAAAATTTCCCAAAATCCCATTTTTCTCGTAATTATGACCATTTTCTCTTGAAATAACACTCCTAAAATGTAAAGTTTGTGTAAAGTATCTAGTCAAACGTATAAATAAATGATATACTGAACTAGAAATGATACAAAGAGGATAAACGTGTCATTTCATTTAAAAACGAAAGCGGGGAATAATATGGGAAAAGCGAGTAAATTTATGAAAGTATTTATAGTTATATGTATGATCATTACACAATTATCGCCTACCATTAGTGTGTTTGCAGATACAACCACTATGCAAGACGTAGACGTAAATGTTGATGTAGCAAACGATAACTATACAATTACAGCCACAGATTTAGTTGTAAATCCAGAAGAAACCTATAGTATTGATTTAGTTGCTGAATTTATATACCAAAATGGTGAAGTTATCTATGCAAACGCTAATAAACCATATACTATTCAAAATATATTGGGTAGTGAGTTATTAGCGGGATATAAAATTAGTAATTTCAGTTCTATAGTAAGTACACTAGGATTTAACAATTGGACAGCTGGTTATGCGTATCAAGAAGAAAATGGTGAAACCATTTACTATAATGGTACATATAAGTTTACAGTTACAATTAAAAATAACAAAAATGAAGAAATAAGTATAGTCGAAACAACTAACAAAATAGAAAGTGATATAACTGAAAAAACAGGATATACATACTATGCTTATGAAACAAACGATGGTGTAGTTGGAAATATAACAAATGACCAAGAACCAATCAATTTAGGTGAAACTACGGAACAAATAACATTATATGGAAATCTTTATGAACCAAATGATGCTCCCTATACAATCTATAAAGTAAGTGGAGCAGGATATGATGAAAGTAGAACATATACAAACTATCAGTTATTCAATGAAGACGGGATAATAACTTATAACTTTAAAGATAAACTACCAGGAACATACACATATAATGAAGTAGTAACCCTAACAAAAGAGGACGGAACTAGTATTTCCTATCCCAAAGTATTAAAATTTAGGTATGGAACAAATTTAGATAGCATTCTCTCAAATGAAGAATATACATTTAAAGACGGTCTACTAATAACTGAAGGTTCATATAATAGTGTAATAAAAACTCGTAAAGGTTTAGTAGATTATGTAACAAATATAATAAATAATAGTAACTATAATGTGTCCATAGTTAACCAATCAAATTTAAATGTATATGATGAATCAGCCCTAACAACAGATGATAAATTAATAATAACATCATTAACAGATGAAAGCTATAATGAAACTTATAATGTTATAGTAAAATACGATTATGATAATGATGGACAAGTTACATACTCTGACTTAGAAAACATTATTAATGAAAAACTAGGAAATAAAGAAGTATCAAAACAAACAAATTTAGGAGATGCATCTCAAAATCCAACTAAAGACACCATAACAAACGTCCAAAAGAAAATAGACAATGTTACAAATATTACAGAACCAACTAGTCCACTAGAAATAACTACTTCTAGTGCAAGTGAAGTAATAAACGGAGAAGAACTACGAGTAACATACAAATTAAACGGCAAAACAGATACAATTTCAGGAATAAATGGAACCCTAAATTACGATAAAGAAAATCTAACCCTAACAGATATTATTGTAAGTGATACCCTATCGGGAGCCATTAATACAAATACAGGTGAATTTCAGTACGTTGGTAATATAAATAATGGCGATGTACTAACCCTTGTATTTAAAGCTAAAAACCCAGTTGATAGTACAAATATAAGTATAAATAACTTAGAAATAAATAAATACGATTATACTTATAATTTAACAAATAATTCAAACTTAACAGCAAATATAAAAATAAAGAAATCAAATAATGCCTATTTAAAAACCCTAACTATTAAAGAAGCAGAAATAAATTTCCAAAAAGATGTATTTGAATACAATATAACCATACCAACTGATGTAGATAAATTAACCATAAATTATGATGCTGAAATTGGTACATCATTAATTACATATAATAGTGATGATAACGGTAACTTTAAAATAAATGAAACCAAAACACTATATATAACTGTTTTAGCCGAAGACAATGTTACTGAACATACTTACAAAATAAACGTAACAAAAAAACAATCAAATGATAATAATATAAATGATATTAAAACAGATAAAGGCAATTTAAATTTTGATGGAAATAAACAAAGTTATACTGTAAATGTTGATGCAAATACCGACCATTTAGATTTAAATATAGTACTTAGAAATAACAAAGCAACATACACCATACTCGGAAATAGTAACTTTAAAGCCGGATTAAACCTTGTTACTATAAGAGTAGTTGCCGAAGATGGAACAATAAAAGAGTATTATATTAGTGTAAATAAAGCATCATCAGGTGTTGAACAAGGAAATACCACAACACCCACTAATAATAATGGTAATCAAAATCCTACCCAAACTCAAAATATTGCCGAAGAAGTAGTAGAAACCAAAACTGAAGACATCCAAAAATATACAAACGTTGATGATAAAGACAAAACAAGCAAAAAAGATAAAACAAAAATTAAAGAAGAGGATGCTGGAATTTCTCATATTATAATAATTATTTTAATACTACTTGTAATTGCTGGATTAATATATCTAATATTTAAAGATGATGAGGACGAAAAAAAACAAAAATAAGAAACCATTAACTGATTATAAAAATTTCTATATTTAAAGAAACAAATACTCAGTTTAATGAGTTTCTTTTTTTCTTGCATTATCTATAACAAATGTGTTAAAATATATATAAACACGAAAGGAGTGTATTACAAATGTTTGAATTAGTATCAAAATTTAATCCTAGTGGTGACCAACCCGAAGCCATAAAAAAATTAGTAGATGGAATAAAAAATGGGGAAAAAGAACAAGTACTACTAGGAGCAACCGGAACAGGAAAAACCTTTACCATAGCAAATGTCATAAAGGAAGTAAATAAACCAACCCTAGTTCTTGCCCATAATAAAACCCTTGCAGGACA
>OIYG01000889.1_pt1 | contig 25476 bp, 28 predicted proteins | sample 1587861 | NCBI WGS metagenome assembly OIYG01 (sample SAMN03283272) | human gut metagenome | biome: human-associated habitat; material: feces | host: Homo sapiens | place: Peru | collected 2012 | reverse complement strand
TTTTGCGAATCAACGGAAGGAATTCATACATGAATCCACGCCAGCGGAAACGCAGGAGGTGTTGATACGTAACCGTACCAATTTGAAAAAACACAGGAGAAACCGACGGGAACAAAAAACTCCACTCCATTTCTGAAGTGAAGTTTTCGAGGTCATCAACACTATTTGACAAAGACCCTTTTGAGTTTTTCGGCATTCAAAAAGAACATATTAAAAGGCCATCGTAATTTTAGATGACCTTTTTTAATTTGGATTTAATTTATGCTTGAATCGCGTTCAATCAAGCAGGTAGCCAGCGTTGCCATCTGCGGAACGCTGATTTCTTCATTCAGTCCGTCGATCAGCATCCTGGCAGCGACCGCACCCATTTCTTCCGTAAAGACTTTTACTGCTGAAAGCGAAGGAAAGGCATATTTTGCAAGTGAAGTATCATTAAATGAAATAAGGCTGACTCTGTCCGGGACGCTGATTTTGTGCTCGTTTAACGATCGCAAGGCACCCAAAGCAATTGCATCATTAGCTGCAAAAAAGGCTTGAGGCAAATTTTCGCCAAGTTTCTCAATAGCCTGGTTCATCATATCATACCCTGATTCCGGGAGAAATTTTCCGATAAAAACGTATTGGGGATTGTATAGATTAAGTTCTGATAACCGATGCTTAAACTGTTTGAAACGCGGATCGATTAATGAATCTTTTTGATCCGAGGTATGTTCTTCGCCCACAAGCATTCCGATTTTACGTTGTCCGTGTGAAAGAAAATGATCAATGACGGAATCAACGGAGCCTGCAAAATCGGAAAGAACGCAGCTGCATCCGTATTTTAACGTATCGCTGTCAACAAAGATGACGTTATCGTTTGTTTTGATGATATCCTCAATCTGATCTTCTGAAAACTTGCCGATCGCAATAACTCCGTCCGCACTGCCGGCCCTGTCCAACGGATCGTCCTGATAGATGCGAGTCACGTCGCATCCCATGAGATGTGCTTTCTTTTCAATTCCGATGCGAATTGCATAATAATAAAGGTCATTGATCTCTTCTTGTTCGGTATACCATTGGATGACCGCAATCGTGTGCGTTGGCTCGGATGATTTAGAATTATTCTTCTTGTTTTTTGATTTGTATTTAACGTAATTCAGTTCTTCTGCTACTTGAAAAATCCGGTTGCGCGTTTCAATACTGACGGACATGGTTTCATCATAGTTGAGAACTCTTGAAACAGTTGCGGGGGAAACTTGTGCGCGTTCCGCAATATCTTTGATTGTTGCCACTTCTATCAAACCTCTCGCTATTAATAGATAAATATATTATAACAGAATTCAGTAAAGAATCGCAAATTTTAGTAAAGATAGTATGCTAAGATAAAACAAGACAACCATTCCCGTTTGACTTGAAAGAGGGAATGGTTGCTCAAAAAACTATTCAAATTTTAGATAATATTCAAACACTTGGATACAATGCATCCGCTTAACTTATTTATGCATGAATTCATCGTCCTTTGCATTGATCAGAATTGCGGAAAAACCAACGATACATAACAAGAAGATATTGAACCATAAATAGGTTCGCAAAGATTTGAAAGAACTTGCCACGATAGCGGCAGTTTCTCCGCTCATGCTCTGTTCAACTAAAAAAGTACTCGTAAGATACAGCGTGATTGTGATAATAAGCAAGGCCACTGCAATTCCCATGGTTATGACTCCGATAGTAAACAATAGCTTTGATCGTTCCTCCAGTTCGCATAAAATTATAATCAAAATGCTGGTAATAAGAATCAATCCTGCATTGATAAAATTAATATTATTTTTCAAAAACCAAAAAACATTCAGTGTTTTTTTCAAAGAATGGCTTTCATTCAGCTGATGGATGTTTTTATGCAAATTATTACGGTATTTTTTAAGCGAGATGTTAATTTTTGAGTACTTAAGCTTTTCTTTTGAACGATTGCTCAAGAATTTTTTGACGCTTTCTCGGTAAAACTCATCAGGGTCGAGCAGGCTAAAATTTCCGGAAAAAAAGTTGTCGCTTGTTTTGGCAACAAGATTCTCCGTTTGACCAAGATCAATCATCAGCTTGTTGGTTTCATTTTGATTGAAACCGGCATCTTTGGCAGAAACACAGATTATTTGGTTATAGTACTGTTGCTCTTTCAATAGATAGGGAGTCGTGGTCACGATATTTATAATGCCTTTTTCGTTAAAAAGGCAACGCGTTACTGCAACAGACATTAAGAGAAAAAAACCGATGATCGCAATTCCGACTTTTAAAAGCGAAATTTTCGCATAACGGTGTTCCAACTCAGTCATTGTAATATGTTGTTCCTTTCATTTATCATGAATCTAAAATAACAGGAATTTATGAGTATTTTATTGTTATTACTGGGAGTAATATAATAAAAAAAATGATTTTATTTTGGCCTAAATCACACTATAGTCAATGTATATATTTAAGCACATAGTGCTATTATACAATAATCAAGTCGGTTTTCAATCTAATTTTTTCAATAATATCTTCAGGTGTTTTTGAATCAGTGATTACGTAGTTGAAGGAGCTCCATGGAGCAATTTCTATCAAAGAAGTTACGGCAAACAATTCATGAGAAATTAAAGCAACGTTGATCGATGAATGATTCAGCAGTTGATGTTTCATCGCAGCATCAGTAAAATTATTAGCACAAGGGCCATTATGCTTTAAGACGCCGCTCGATTCAAAAAACGTGACGTCAAGGTTGATACGATCAAGCAGCGTATCGTGGATCGACCATTGGAAACAGTGGCTGACAGGATCAAGGACCCCGCCTAAACAAATTAGCTGATGGTGTCCGTCGGCAAGATTGTTGATGGCTGGTACTGACCCGGTAACGATTGTTTTGACTGACGGAAGAGCAATGATTTGTTTAGCAACCTCACTAACGGAAGAGCCGCAGTCCAGCCCTATGTATCGTGCATTTTCAGGAATAAGTTCCACTGCCTTTTTGGCAATCAGCTCGTCAGTCGTCAAAGTTTGTCTTTCTTTTGCGAGTATCTGCTTTTTTGCAGAAGGTGCTAGGCTGGCAAATCCAAAGGTCCTGATCACTAATCCTTTTTCTTCGAGTATTTTTAAATCATTGCGCACTGTTTTGGGGGTTACGTTGAACTCGTCGGCAAATTTTGAAACCTTGATGCTTGGTTGTTTTTTTAACATTTCGAGTATAAGATGCAATCTGTGTTTGATTTTATTTTGTGTCATCTATTAAAACATCCTTTGTGAGTTTCACTACTAATTTTAAAACAAAAAAGAAATAACTGCAACGAACTATAGATGAAACATTGTTATAATTGTGAAGAAATAGACTGATTGACTATGGATGATCTTCGTCAAGCATACTTAGAGTGACAGTCTTCATAGTTCTTGACAGCCGTCATTGAAAAAATACTCGATCGAAAAAATTGCCCTGGTCTGACGTGAACAAACTATGCGAAGCATATTTCAATAATTTATGGGTATCGTCATCAGTAAAATCTAAATCATGTTCGTCATTAGACCTTCATGCCATTAAGCGAATCATCGATTGCGCTATTAAAGCATGACAAAACGTTTTGAAAGTTCGTATGATTTTGCAAGCGTTTGTTGATGGTGTTTTTGATAAGGAATTATATGTTGAAATCATGTAAAGAAAACACGGTCCTTCTAAAGGAACGATCAGAACAATAAATATTTTTTAGATCATGTAAAATTAAAAGCGTTATCATTTTTGAGTTAGATGGATCTTCATAGTCAATTATATAAATAACGAAAATAAATTTCATTTAATCAAATAATATTTGTATGAAGGCAACAGAAGTCTGGTTGATTTTAATAGGTTGAGTGAAGTTTTTCAATTCATTCATATGACTACATTTGGATAAATTGAGATAGAAATTAGTAATCTGTTAGTATATCGTTCATTTGATATATATAATCATGAAATTTAGGTGCAGTCACGGTGAAGATTGCGAAATAAATTCAGAAACGTTCGGCAATTTTTGCAAAGAAAAAGCCATAACCTGATATCTCGGTTATGACTAAAATATCCTAAAGCGCCCATTTTTCAATTGCTTCTGCGACTCCGTCATGATCGCAATCGGATGTCACGTGTTGTGCGCATTCTTTCAGTTCATCGATGGCATTTCCCATTGCAATACCGGTTCCGGCAAATTTGACCATGGACAAATCGTTGCCTTGATCTCCAATTGCCATGACGTTTTCCTGTGTCAGTCCAAGCTTGTCAATCAGAATCTGCAAAGCGCTGCCCTTGTCCGTGCCTTTCGGGTTCGCTTCATAATACATCGGAGTGCTTCTCGTAAAGGTGATCCGGTCACTGAGTTGATTGAAGAGTTCCTCATGTTTAACGGCTTCTTCAATTTTTTCCGGATCGTCAATGTACATTGCTTTGATCAGCGTTTCATCGCGCAATTCGTCCGGCAAACGGAAGCAAACTGGAATATTGACCAGATAGCCCTCAACAATCGTGTATTTTCCAAGATCTCGATCGGACGTAAAAAGCCTTTCTGATGATTCGACATGAAAATGCAGTCCGAGTTTTGTCGCGATGTTTTGCAAGTCAAGGTAATCCTCATATGAAAGCGATCGTGCGGAGATAATCCTGCCTGAAGTCGTTTCGACTACGCCTCCCCCAAAAGAGATGACGTATTGATCGTTTCTGTCATCCAAATCAAGCTGCTTAAGAAAAGGCCGGATTCCTGAGATTGGGCGACCGCTTGTTAAAACAACTTTGATGCCTTTTTTTGAAGCACTTTTAATTGCATTTTTAACGTTATCCGTTAATTGATGATTCGAATTCAATAATGTTGCATCGATGTCAATTGCGATAATTTTAATAGCTGACATGAAAATCCTCCAAATTCAATTTTGTTATCTTTATTTTAACATATGGCAAAATAATTTAAGCCAAAGAATTGATAGCTGAAGTTAAAAGGTTTAAGATATGCTTAAAGATATAGGCGAAAGAAGGGGTTCCCATGGATGACAAGGTGAGAAGGCTGATTGATGAGACAAATGACAGGCTTCGAATGCTAAATAAACAAGAAGATGATTACCCGGCTTGGATTGTCGATTATGATTTTTTGGAACGTGGATTAATCCAGGGGAATAAATGGTATGGTGCGGAAAATGAGGAGCAAAAGAAGGCTTTGAAGGATGATACGTGGGCATACGGCGTTTTGACGGGGAGCATCAAAGATAATAACGATGAACTGAATGCTTTGAAACAATTGGACAAAAGGACGCTTTTTATCGTGTTTTTTGATTACGTGTTTAATTCTGAGGATGATGAGGCACTGAATTTTGACACGGTAATGCCGCTTAAGAAAATGCGAGAACTTGAAAGCATGGGCTTTGGCGCGGAGCGAGAAGCAGCAATCTACGAATTTTTCAAATCATTGCCGCAAGATTACCAGCTGGTTAACATGCCGTATTTTACGATCAGATGGACGTTTGATTATCGTGGGTGATTTAATGATAAGCTCTACTTAAACAGGTGAGCTTATTTTTTTCTCAAAGTAAAAAAATACCTCTCGAACAGACGAGAGGTATTTAAAATCATGCTTATTTTGAGCTTGAAGAAGATGATGATGAAACATAGTCGGACAAGACGTCTTTCAAGTCGTTGTCCTTGATGGAAACATTACCTTTTTTGAACTCTTTTGACAAAATCTTTTGCATGTACGAAGAATCGCTTGCCTTGGCATTGATGATTTGATCCTTAAGTTCCTTCTTGTGATCGGACAGCTTGCCCTTGCCAGGGTTCTTCACGGAATAAATGATGTGATAGCCATAAGACGTCTTGACCGGTTCCGTTGTAAACGTACCTTGTTTAAGCTTGAAAGCGGCTTTCTTGAACGTCGAATCAAGCGAGGTATCCGTATTGTCAAATGCGGACAGCTTGCCGCCGTTGCTCTTTGTTCCCGTGTCGGTCGACTTTTCTTTGGCAAGTTTTGCAAAATTCTTGTACGAGCCATCCTTCTTTAATTCATTGATGATGGCTTCTGCATCGGACTTTTTAGCAACAAGGATATGTGCAACCGTAATCTTTGGTTCGTATTCCTTCCACTGAGCTTTAAGCATCTTGTCAGTAATCTTTGTGTTGGCTACGAGAGCTTCATGCAAAAGCAGCGAAGAGCGAATGTTCTTCTTGAATGAAGATTTCGTATAATTATTTTGTGCAAGAACGGTTGAAAATGAAGAGCCGTATTGCTTCTTGTACTTGTTGTATTCAGCATCGACTTTTTTGTCCGTAACCTTGTCGCCGTATTCCTTGTCCAAGATTTTGTTTAAAATCATTTCCTGGAGCACTTGCTTGCCGGATGAAGTCTTCTTCAAACTGCTGTAGTACTCACTTTCCGTAACCTTACCGCCAGACGTAGTAGCGACGGTCTTAGAACCACAGGCTGCTAACGAGAGAGTCATTAAGACGCTGGCAGCAGCGACAAACCATTTCTTCATGTTAAATAACACATCCATTTCGTAAAAATTGCTTGTAAAACAAGCTTAACACGTACTACTATACCACACTATGGGTAATAAGAAAGAAGCGATTTAGAAAATTTAATAATTCATAAAAAAATAATCGGGAAATCAATTTTGGGAATCAAGCGAAGAAATGTTTTGGCCCAACTTTTTTGTAAGCGGATCGATCTCTTCTTCAAATTTCTCAAAACTTTCCGTTAACTCGGACAAAACGACGCCTGAATCGGATAGGGCGTTCATGAAAGCTGACGTTTTTTGTTTTACGCGGCCGGCGCTTTGACTCCAGCTATTGACGGACGAAACCAATTCATCGAATTTTTGCGTTCGACTAACCACGGAATTTAAAATTTCTTTTCGCTTAGCAAAGGCGATCGTTCCCAAAATACAAGCACCGATCAATTTGCAGGTTGTTTTTTTCATTGAGATCACCCCAAATGCTGCTTGATGTTTTCGGCAATCTTCTCCAAATCATCAGTAGAGTAGCTGTCAGAGTTATCTTTAAAAGACATGCTGAAACCATCTTTTTGCGTATAGCGCGGAATCAGGTGAACATGCGAGTGAAAAACGGATTGATATGCAATCTCACCGTTATTGTTGACGATATTCAAGCCTTTGATTTCAGGATCACTTTCTTTAACGGCACGAGCAATCATCGGAATTTTTGCAAAAACGTCTTTTGCAAGTTCTTCGTCATATTCAAAAACATCTTTGACATGCTTTTTCGGAACTACTAAAACGTGCCCCTTGGTTGCTTGCGAGATATCCAAAAATGCTTTGACGTTGTTGTCTTCATAAACCGTAATGCTTGGAATTTCTCCCTTGATAATTTTGCAAAAAATGCAGTTGTCCATTTAAATACCTTCTTTCGAGATTATATAACTATATTATAACATGTTAAATATTTTCCACCAATTAGGATATCGGCTTAAAATTTTGATATAATCGTGAGTAGCTAGATATTGAAAGGATTCGATAATATGATTTTAACGGTTGATGGACTGACCGGAGGATATTCTGCCGTCCCTGTTTTAAAAAACCTGTCGTTTACGGTCGACCAGGGTGAGCTGGTCGGCCTGATCGGATTGAACGGGGCCGGCAAGTCGACGACGATTAAGCACGTTATCGGCTTGCTTAAGCCTAAGGAGGGCAAAATTACGCTCAATGATTGTTCCCTTTTGGACAATCCGGCAAAATACAAGCAGCAATTTGCATATGTTCCGGAAACACCCGTGCTTTATGAAGAACTTACTTTAAAAGAGCATCTTGAAATGACGATTATGGCATACGGACTTGAGCGAAAAAAGGCCATGAAAAAAGCTTCGGAACTTTTAAAAATCCTCAGGCTGGAAAACAAATTGGACTGGTTCCCGGCTAATTTTTCAAAGGGGATGAAACAAAAGGTGATGATCGTCTGCGCATTCATGACGGACGCAAAGCTTTTCATCATCGATGAGCCTTTTCTCGGACTTGATCCTTTGGCGACAAGAGATTTGCTGAATCTGATTGAAAAGGTCAAGGAAGAAGGCGCCGGTGTTTTAATGTCGACGCATGTTTTGAGCACGGCGGAAAAATACTGCGATCGTTTCGTCATGATCGATCACGGAAAACTTCAAGCATCCGGAACTTTGGAAGAATTAAAGCAAAACTATGGCCGAGAAGATGCGACTCTTTCTGATGTCTATCTTGGAATGGCCGACCTGGAAGGTGAATAAGATGGATGGACTCTATGGAAAACGTCAAAGTGACTATTTTAAGCAAATATTCAAGTATTTGCGTTATGTTTTGAATGATTTTTTCGTTTTATCGGTTTTGTTCGCATTGGGCGGTCTTGGATTGGCATATTCTGATTATGTCAAAAGCTTGAGTCATCCGAGCAATCTTTGGTATTCCAAACCGCTGTTGGTTTTAATTGCCATCTTTTTGATGCAGATTGGCAAACCGAAGACGCTTCTGAAAAAAGCAGATGCGGTTTTTTTGCTCGCCAAAGAATCAGAAATGGGACAATACCTCAAAAGAAGTTTTTTTTCATCTTATCTGAGCGGTGCTGCCGTTGTTTTCGTAGGGGGCTTGGTGCTCGTCCCGTTCATGCTCTTTGCCTGCGACGTTCCAAAGTCAGACGTGTGTTTGATCATTTTTTTGATGCTTACAAGCAAGACGTTCGTGCTTCTTGCTGAATTTGCAGAATTTTACGATGAAAAATTTTCTTCGTTGTTATTTGAACTGATTTTCAGAGTTTTATTGCCGGTTTTGGCATTATTGCTTGCACTTTTTTTAAATGCAGTGCTCAGCCTCTGTTTGATGTTAGGTGCAATTTTCTTTTTGATTCAAAACATCAGGCAAAGCGCTTATCAAAAAATGTTCAGATGGAATTTTGCGATTGAAAAAGAAACCGCCAGGATGATGGAACTTTATCGTTTTTTCAATCTTTTTTGCGACGTGCCGTATGTGGTTGCCAAGGCTAAGAGAAGGCGTTTTTTGGATGCTTTTTTGCCAAAACCGAATCCTGAAAATCCGTACAGATATCTGTATGTCAGATGTTTGGCCAGATCAGGCGAATACAGCAGTTTGTTGATACGGCTGCTTGTTTTGGGAAGCGTAATTTTAGCATTTCTGGATACGTATTTGTCTCTTTTGATAGCAGCGGTTTTCTTGTACATGCTGGGATTTCAGCTGATACCTTTGGCAACCAATTACGATGAAATTGTTTTCATGCATATCTATCCGCAGGGATTTGAGAAAAAGATAAACGATTTCAGAGGTGTCTTGAGAACGGTCATGCTTTTTGCCGCCTTCATCTTCGCCATCTTTTGTCTGATTGGTACCGGACAGCCTCTGATGGCTTTAGAGGCATTAGCAATCATGCTTGTTGAAACTTTCTTTGTCACCGGAAACTATCTTGAAAAGAAGCTTAGCATCAACTTGACATATAGGAATTAATTGGGTAAAATACCACTAGTTATCGATATTTTCGAAAAGGAGAGCCTGCGTTGAACCTTAATTTGGAGAATGGTTGGCAAGTTCTTCCGATTGATGGCGACACTGGCACGGCCTATATGGGCATCAACAAAGATGAGCGTGTTTTTTTGAAACGAAATTCGTCTCCCTTTTTAGCAGCGCTTTCGATTGAGCATATCGTTCCGCGACTGATTTGGACCAGGACGATGGTCTCGGGAGATACTTTGACTGCTCAAGAGTGGATGAATGGTCGTTGCCTTGCAAAAGATGAAATGTGTTCTGAAGATGTTACGTCATTATTGTATCGCGTGCATCATTCGGAATTACTGAAGAAGATGTTGCTGCAGATAGGCGGACAGATAGTTACGCCGTACGAGCTGCTGAATCGTTATTTCAGAGGATTGGATTCCGATTTAAGACGACATCCGCTTTTGAAGAGTGTTGCCAATCAGTTGAGGGCATGTCAACCTAAACTTGAACGCTCGAATTACGAAGTATGTCATGGCGATTTGAATCATAAGAACTGGCTGATGTCCGACTCTGAAAAACTGTATCTCGTAGACTGGGAGTCGGCGATTATTGCAGATCCTGCGATGGATATCAGTATGTTAATGTGTCAATATGTCCCGCGCAATAGCTGGTATCAGTGGTTAAATCAATACGCAAAGGGAAATCTTACGGAAGATTTGTGTGAGCGCGTTGAATGGTATGCAAAACTCTACCTGCTGCTGAATATCAAAAACAGCCGAATGCGTGGTCGTTTCCATGAAATGAACCAAGACATTGTAAAGCTTAATGAGTTTTCAAATAAGAAATTATTTAATGGCAAGGGATAAAAGGATGGCCTTTTGTCCCTTGTTTATTGAATGTAACTATGTATCTGGAGGAAAAAAGAAGATATGAGGTTAAGAAACAAACCTTGGGCTAAGCCGCTGATAGATGCCAATCCCCAATATGTCGTGACGGAACCGGAAAAATTTGCCGGAAAATGGCAGGAACGTTTTGAAAAAGAGCAGCCGATTTTTGTTGAAGTCGGAACGGGCAAGGGGCGTTTCATCGTCGAAATGGCTGAAAAATATCCTGACAGAAATTTTATCGGCCTTGAAATGCAGACCGTTGCAGTCGGTATTGCTCTTAAAAAGCAGCTTGATGTCAAGCTTCCTAATTTACAGCTTGTTTGCGCAAACGGAAGCGGTTTGACTGAATTTTTCAATGAAGGTGAGGTTTCCGGAATTTATCTTAATTTTTCCGATCCTTGGCCAAAAAAACGCAATGAGAAACGGCGTTTGACATATAAAACGTTCCTTGAATCATACGAGAATGTTTTGAATGGAGACGGAAGAATCGAATTCAAGACGGATAATCGCGGACTGTTTGAATATTCTCTTTGCAGCATGAATGAATTTGGAATGCATTTTGATGGCGTTTGGCTTGACTTGCATGACTCTGAAGAAGCAACAGAAAATGTCATGACCGAATATGAAGAAAAATTTAGTCAAAAAGGCCAGCCTATTTATAAGCTGACGGCGCATTTCTGATAAAAAAGGCCGGGATAAACCCGGTCGTAGCGCAATATCGTTCAATCATTCTGAAATTGAGCGGTTTTATTGATTTTTAAAATGCTGCCTGTTTTAGAGTCGACCCAAAATTCGTAGTATGCAAGCTTGGCATTTTCTTTCTTTAGGATACCGCCGTGATAAGCGTCATGTGTCAATGCAAATTTTTTAAATGGGACGGTTTTATGTTCGATCCAGCCGTCATAGAAGCCCTTATCTTTTTTCAGTTCTTTCTTGATGTCAAAAAGGACTTTTCCTGGCGACACCCTGGCATGTTTTTCAATCGTTTTGGCAAATAGGTTTGCGACGATAAATCCTGATGCTGCTAAAAGCAGGATGTTTTCTTTTTTCAATTTGTTGCCTCCTGAAGCATTTCCTAGATTATAACATAGTTCAGCAGGCAAAGATGGTGTATTTTTTTAAGTGATGCGTTATAATTGTTGCATCAACCGATATGGAGGGTATTGAATATGGAAAAACTGGCAAAAATGACAAAGACGGAATTTGAACAAAAGTATGATAACGGAAAGTATGTGTTGTTTTTTACGGCAGACTGGTGCCCGGACTGTCAATTTATCAAGCCTGCAATGCCGGAAATTGAAGCAGAATTTTCTGATTTCAAGTTTTTGTTGGTTGATCGTGACGAAAACATTGATTTTTGTCAAGAGATGTTCGTCATGGGAATTCCGAGTTTTATCGTCTATGTTGACGGTAAGGAAAAGGATCGATTCGTCAACAAGGATCGTAAGACAAAAGAAGAGGTCGAAGCATTTCTGAATAATGTTGAATAATTCTGGGGTTTTCCCAAATAATTTGAGAAGGAAGTATCATATCAATGTTGATTGCAAGTTACAATAAAGAGCAGTTAGGTGACGTTTTGCTGACGGTCGTTGCTCCCGATGCTGCATCCCAATCTTGTGAAAAGAAGGGTAACATTGTCAGGATTTTTGATGTTGAATCGGGCCAAACGACAGGCTACAATTTTTTCAATGCTTCTAAGATCATTAGCGGTCTTGAAACCAAAAAAGGTCAAATTTTTTTGGATAATGGTCAAGTTGATGCATTAAATGAAGTATTGAAGGAGAATGGTTTTTCATCAGAACTTGTTGTTGATGAAAAGCCAAAGTTTGTTGTCGGATATGTCGAAAAATCAGAGGAACATCCTGATTCCGACCATCTTCACGTAACAAGCATCAAGGTTGATGATGAACATTTGCAAATTGTTTGCGGTGCTCCGAATATTGAGCAAGGACAAAACGTTGTTATTGCCAAAGTTGGGGCAATGATGCCGGACGGTACGCTGATTTTTCCAGGAAAATTACGCGGAATCGACAGCTTTGGGATGGTTTGTTCTGCGCGTGAGCTTCAATTGCCGAATGCACCACAAAAGCGTGGAATTCTGGTTTTGAATGCTGATGATTATCCGGTCGGGTCAGCCTTTGATTTTGACAAGGCCGCGCATTTATTCCAAACGGAAGCATGATTTTATGTTAAAATTGAGGGGTCGGGAAGTTTCTCGGGCCCTTTTTTTATGGGCAAATCAATTCAGTTAGGGTGGAATTCATGAAGTATTATGATGGACCGGCATTTTATCGCAAAAATGATTTGGTCAAGCCAGAAGACAAATTAAAAAAGCATTCAAATAGGGAATCGGGAAATGCTTCACATTCGCGTTATTTTCATCCGACGTATATTCCAAAAGTAATCGGTAAAAAAATAATCACGACGGAACCTGATTATTGCCGTTTGGCAACTGAATTGCTCAAAAGTCCAAGCAACTATCTGCTGTTTGACGATGATGAAAAAGATGCCATTGATTTGACTAACGGATTAGAGAATAATTTTAAAGAAGAAACTTCGGAAGAAACATCCAGTGAGCAATCCGATATGATTGAAAAAGAACTTGTTTCGGATGACGGTGTCGCACCGGTCGAAAAAGACGAAACGGTTTTTTCAAACGATGAAGCAGAAAAATCATCTCATCTTAAGGTTGAAACTTTTTATCCAAAGAAAAATTTTGATGATAATCAAGAAAATGCGCCAAAAGAAAACAACGAAACGTCTCCGATCGAAAAAGACGTAAGAATTTCAGAGTTTGTCAAAAACAAAAAAGATCCGAAACCTTTCTGCAAAAATGACGGCACAACTGGAGAAACAGCGGTAATCGAAGCGACTAATGAAAACGAAGATGCATCAGAAACTGCTGCAATCGATAAAAACTCGTTAGAAAAAAGCATTGTAAACGCGTCGAACCAAAAGGAACAGTCAACTGAAAAAATGACGGAAGAAATCGGTTATCGATTGCCGCCGCTTTCACTTTTGCCGGAACCGATTGAGGAAAACGATCCTCAAAGCGACGAATGGGTTTTGAGTCAAGCAGAAACGCTGAACGAAACTCTGAAGGCTTTTAAGGTCGAAGCGTCTGTTTCAAACTGGACGGTTGGACCGACGGTGACGCAGTTTGAACTGAGTTTGGGACGAGGAGTCAAGGTCAATAAGATTACCAATCTCAATGATGATTTAAAATTGGCGTTGGCGGCAAAAGACATTCGAATCGAGGCACCGATACCGGGAAGAAGCACCGTTGGAATCGAAATTCCAAACAAAAAGTCAAGACCTGTTTTATTGTCTGAAGTTTTGGGGTCTGACGAATTTCAAACTGCCAAGTCTCCTTTGACAACCGCGCTTGGAGTTGATTTGTTCGGGCGTGCTTGCGTAACCGACATTCAAAAGATGCCGCACGGATTGATTGCCGGAGCAACCGGTTCCGGTAAATCGGTCTTTATCAACAGCATGCTGATGTCGATTCTTTACAAAGCAAAGCCTTCAGAAGTCAAGCTTTTGCTGATTGACCCTAAGGCTGTTGAGATGGCACCGTACCAAGGCTTGCCGCATCTTCTTTCGCCGGTTGTTTCCGATCCTCAGGCTGCAACTGAGGCTTTGAAGTGGGTTGTCGAGGAGATGGAAGAAAGATATCAAAAACTTGCCGCCCTTGGCGCAAGAAATCTTGAGGGTTATAACAGGAAGCTCGAAGAAAAAGGACATTATGCCGGCAAGCTGCCGTATATTGTAATCGTGATTGACGAATTGGCAGATTTGATGATGGCTTCATCTTCTGAAGTTCAGGAGTACATTGCACGAATTACGCAAAAAGCACGTGCTGCCGGAATTCACTTGATCGTTGCGACGCAGCGACCAAGCGTTGATGTCGTGACCGGTCTGATCAAAAACAATATCCCGACAAGAATCGCATTTATGGTTTCGAGTTCAACCGATTCCAGAACGATTCTCGACTGTTCCGGAGCAGAGCGATTGCTTGGGCGTGGTGACATGCTGTATTTGGGCAACGGATCAAGTCAGCCGCTTCGCTTGCAAGGAACTTATATTGAAGACGAAATTGATGATGTCTGTGATTTTATCAGAAAGCAAGCCAAGCCGCATTATGCATTCAATCCTGAAACTTTGAAGAAAAAAGCCATTGTGGCGGAAAACCAGGATGAATTGATGCCGCGTGTTTTGGATTACATCGTAAATGAAGAAACGATTTCTACTTCGAAGCTTCAGCGAATTTTTTCAATTGGATACAACCGTGCCGCATCGATTATTGATGATCTTGAGAGCAAGGGGTATATTTCGCAGGCAAGGGGTGCAAAGCCCAGAACCGTGCATCTGACGCAGGAAGCACTTAACAATATGCGCTTTTAGACAAATTGGCTTTTATTTATGCGCATCATTATGGTAAACTTAACGTGATTGTTGATTATGAAAAGAGGACGTTTGACATGGATATGAATACCACATATTTCTTTGTAGGCATCAAAGGCACGGGCATGAGTGCCCTGGCATTGATTTTGAATGACAAGGGCTGCAATGTTCTTGGTTCTGATATTGAAAAATATACGTTTACCCAACGCGGACTGGAACAAGCCGGGATTAAAATTCTGCCTTTTGATAAGGATAATATTCAGGCGAATATGACGATTGTTGCCGGGAATGCATTTTCTGACGATCACGAAGAAATTGCCAAGGCAAAAGAAATGGGACTTAAAGTTTTGACATATCCGGAAGTAGTCGAAATGCTGGTTGAAGAAACGACAAGCATCGGTGTTGCTGGAGCTCACGGAAAGACGAGCACCACGGGTTTGCTTTCTCACGTGCTTAGCGGAGTTTCTCCGACAAGCTATCTGATCGGTGACGGTACCGGTAAAGGGGTGCCGGATGCGCGCTTTTTTGTATTTGAAGCAGATGAATACCGGCGCCATTTTGCAGGATATCATCCTGATTACACGATTATGACGAACATCGATTTTGATCATCCTGATTATTTTACTGGGATTGAAGATGTCTGTGATGCTTTCCAAGAACTTGCCAATCACACCAAGAAGGCGTTGTTTGTTTGGGGGGAAGACAAACACTTGCAAAATATCAAAGTCGATATTCCGGTCTATCGTTATGGCACGGAAGAAAACGATGACGTGCGTGCCGAAAACATCAAGCGCACGACCAAGGGATCAAGTTTTGACGTTTATTTACATGATGAATTTTTAGGAACGTTTGACATCCCGTTGTTTGGCAAGCATAACGTTTTGAACTCGCTTGCCGTAATTGCGGTTTCTCATCTTGAAAAGATTGATGCTGAAGAAGTCAAACGCGAACTTTTGACATTTAAAGGCGTAAAGCGTCGTTTTTCCGAAAAGAAAGTTGCTGACATGGTCATCATTGATGATTATGCGCACCATCCGTCAGAAATTGCTGCAACGATTGATGCGGCAAGACAACAATATCCGAAGAAGAAAATCATCGCGGTTTTCCAGCCTCACACCTTTAGTCGCACCGTTGCGTTGATGGATGACTTTGCCAAGAGCTTGGATCTTGCTGATAAGGTGTATCTGACTGAAATTTTCAGTTCGATTCGTGAACAAAACGGTGAAGTTTCTGCTAAGGATCTTGGTGAAAAAATCAGCAAGGGCGGAGAAGTTCTCAGTTTGGACAATATGTCGCCGTTGCTTGATTTTCACGATGATGTCGTCATCTTTATGGGTGCCGGAGACATTCCGAAGTATGAGCAGGCATATGAGGAGCTTTTGTCCAATCTCAGTTTAAAGAACAATTGATTCAGGAGGTTTCATTGCATGAAACGGTATGATAGTATCGGCCGAATTGGGCACATTTTTGAAACTGATCAACAAGTCGTAACTGATTTGGTGATTCCGTCCGGAAAAGAGATTCCGGAGCATCACGTTGACTATACTGTCGTAGTCGTTCCAATCAAGGGAAAGGTTATCTTTTCCGGTCATGATTTTGAAACGGAACTTGCGCCTGGCAGTTTCGTGCGCATGCTTCCGAATGAGTCTCATAGTTTGAAGGCAATTGAAGACAGCGAACTTTTTGTGATCAAGTCAAAATTGGAGAAATGACGTGAATTTTTAAAGTCGAGGAGGACCTCGGCTTTTTTTAAATAATTTTAAATTTTTGTGGTATGATTGAGAAGATGAAATGATTGTGATAATATGTACTTGAAGTTGAAAGTAGGAGAGTGAGTTGTATGCAAGATGATGCGCATAGGCGTGGAAAGTCAATCGATGAAATTAAAGAAGGAGATTCTTTAACCGTCACGGAATGTATTTCAGAGCGTGAATTACTGATTTATCTCGGACTTACAAACGATTCTAATCCGTTATACGTTCAAACTGCATTTGCACAGTCAATGGGATACAAAGCACCCGTTGTGCCCCCGGTCATGTTGTCAGGAATTTTGACCAGTTCGATTTCGAAGCTTCTTCCTGGTCCGGGAAGCGAAATTGTGAATGTAGCGACAAATTTCATTGAACCTGTTTATCATGAAGAAACGATTACGTTTACCTTTGAAGTCATCAAAGTTGATTTGATGAAAGAGGTAATCATGATTTCGGTTGAAGGAACAAACGAAAACGGCAATCGTATTCTTGATTCAGTGATTATGGTTCGTCCCCCGCGTCGTTTCAATCATCAGCAACTCGAAAATAATTTGGAAAAAGAGGTTGAAAAAAATGAATAACGATCCTAATTTATATGAAGGGCAGAAATTAGTCAAAGACGCAAACGGTTTCTTTATGAAAATGTATGGTTACATGGCTGCTGCCGTAGGTATTTCTGCCGTAACGGCATTCATGGCCGCCAACGTTCCGTCGGTTGTTAGTTTAGTGTCCAACGGACTCGTGATGAGCATTTTGTTTATCGTGCAATTGGTGCTTGTCTTCAGAATGTCTTCGCTTAAAGCCATCCGGACTTCAGGCAAGGCTTTGTCTTCATTGATTTTTTATTCGATGATTGAAGGTCTGTTTTTAAGCGGTCTGCTTTATAAATACACGGCAATGGACATTACGCGTGCATTCATTGCTGCAGCAGTTCTGTTTGTTGTTTTGGCCGTCATGGGAACAAGCACCAAAAAAGATCTTTCTGGAATCGGACGACAGGCATTGGCTGCTTTGATTGCCTTGATTATCGTCAGCATCGTTAATTTGTTCTTGCACAGCACGATGATTCAGTATGTCTTTTCGTTTATCGGAATCGTTGTTTTCTCAGCCTTGACGGCTTATGATTCGCAGACTTACAAGGTGATGTACTATCAATATGGATCGCAAGTCAATACTGATTCTTTGGCTGCGGTCGGTGCTTTGAACCTTTACCTTGATTTTCTCAATATTTTCTTGTATCTGTTGCAGATTTTTGGCATCGGTTCAAGCGACAATAATTAAAAAGCAAACGAATTCCCGTTGTTACGGGAATTTTTTATATGTCAAAAAGCAGCAGAACGTCTTATGAGCAGCGGTTCTGGGAAATGAACGATTCAAAGTCTTGGCTTGATCAAAAGCTTGACCAAAAAACGAAGTATCTGTGCTATCCGGTCGGAAGATGCAATAATCAAACGGCGATTGCTGCGCAAAAGTCAGGATATGCCCGGGCAACGACGACGCGGCCTGGATCGGCAAATACTGGTGAAGGAACATACGGTTTGAAGAGAGTCAGGATCGTTCCAAATATCAGCGACAGCGGCTTTGTTCAGTTGATATCGACAGGATGCTGGAAACATGCGGTCGCTCTTTTTGGAGTTGATCGCATTTTTTTGCTATAATCTGAGTTGGAATCTAAATTGAAAGGGTGCAGACAATGACAGAAAAACAAAAACTACTCCTGATTGACGGCAACAGTATTACGTTTAGGGGTTTTTATGCATTGTTTATGCAAACGGAACGTTTCGTTAACCATGACGGTCTTCATACGAGCGCGGTTTTTTCATTTAAAAGAATGCTCGACAAAATTTTGGATGACGTAAATCCTGATAAAATCCTGGTTGCGTTTGATGCTGGCAAGAAGACTTTTCGGACTGAAAAATACAGTGATTACAAGGCCGGCAGAAAAAAGACGCCAGAAGAATTGTCGGAACAGTTTCCTTATGTCAAGAAGCTTCTTGACTGCTACGGAATCAAACATTATGAATTGAAAAATTACGAAGCAGACGACATAATCGGAACGATGTCAAAGGAAGCCGAGAAAAGCGGTTATGAAATAACGATCGTGACCGGTGATCGAGATTTGACGCAGCTCGTGACGAATCAAACGACGGTTGCTTTGACTGTTAAAGGCGTTACGGAAATAGAATATTACACGCCGAACCATTTGAGTGAAAAGCTTGGCATCTCGCCCTCTCAAATTACCGATCTCAAAGGACTTGCGGGTGATGCTTCGGATAATTACCCCGGGGTGTCCAAAGTTGGCGAAAAGACGGCACTAAAGCTTTTGAATCAGTACGGAACGATTGAAAATCTTTATGAACATATTGATGAATTCAAAAAATCAAAGATGAAGGAACATTTGATCGAAGACAAAGAGATTGCGCTGACGTGCAAAAATCTTGCAACAATCAGGCGTGATGCTCCGCTTGAAATCGGGTTGGCCGATATCGATTTTGCAGGCAAAGACATTGAAAAATTGCGAGAGTTTTATCAAAGCATGGATTTTCATAAATTTTTGAGCGAACTGAATGCTGAAAAATCCGAAGAAGTCTCAAATGAAGAAGAACTTCCTTCGATAGTCGAATTGACTTTTGAAAACATTGATGGTCAGCAGCTAAACGCTGATAATGCTAGTTTTTATCTTGAACTTGCCGATGAAAACTATCATACGTCTCCTTTTTGGGGATTTGCGCTTTTGAGCGATGGTCAGTGCTATGTTTCAAAAGACGTTTCTTTGTTAAAAAGAGAACCTTTAAGAGAATTTCTTGAAAATAAAAATAAGACTCTTGACGTGTTTGACGGAAAGAAAACTTATGTCTCGCTCAAACGTTTGGGAATTGAAGCAGAATCAATTGATTTTGACCTGTTATTGGTATCTTATCTTTTGAATAATACCGACAACAGCAACGATTTGGGGCAGCTTTGCCAAAAACAAGGCTATTTTGGCGTAAAAAGCGATGATGAAGTTTATGGAAAAGGTGCTAAAAAGGAAATTTGCGCTGATGAGACGTTTTTTGAGCATTTGAGAAGCAAAGTTTTTGCGATTGCTTTTTTGAAACAAAAATTAATGCAAAAATTAAAAGATAATTCTCAAGATCATTTATATTTTGAAATCGAACGCCCGCTTTCAATCGTGCTCGCTAAGATGGAAATTGCCGGAATCAAAGCCGACAAAGAGACGCTTGAAACGATGGGAAGTCGTTTCAAAGAAAAGATAAGCGATCTTGAATCATTGATTTATCAAGAAGCCGGAGAAACATTCAACATCAATTCACCTAAGCAATTGGGAACGATTTTGTTTGACAAACTAGGGCTTCCCGGTGCCAAGAAGACAAAGACCGGCTATTCAACGGCAGTCGGTGTCTTGGAAAAACTCAGAGGAAACGATATCGTTGATAACGTGCTTTTATATCGTCAATTTGCCAAGCTCAAGTCGACTTACATTGACGGACTTGTCAAAGTGATGGATCAAGATGAGAAGGTGCACACGCGCTACACGCAAACGTTGACGACAACGGGAAGGCTGTCTTCGGTTGAACCCAACCTTCAAAATATCCCCGTTCGCTTGGAAGAAGGAAGAAAAATCAGGCAGGCTTTCATTCCGAGTCACCAAGGATGGGAAATTTTTTCATCAGATTATTCGCAAATTGAGTTGAGGGTCCTGGCACATATTTCAAAAGACGAGAATATGCAAAAAGCATTTAAAGACGATTTTGATATTCATGCCAATACGGCGATGAAAATTTTTGGATTGAGCAGTCCTGACGAGGTAACGCCGAATATGCGTCGTCAGGCTAAAGCCGTCAATTTTGGAATCGTCTACGGAATCAGTGACTTTGGACTTGCACAAAGCATCGGATGCAGAAGAGATCAGGCTAAAACGTTTATGGAAACGTATTTTGAATCTTTTCCCGGCGTTAAAAGATATATGACGGAGATTGTGGAGCTTGCAAGAAATCAAGGATACGTTGAAACGCTTTTCAAACGTCGCCGCTATCTTGAAGGTATTCGTTCAAAAAATTTCAATCAGCGTTCGTTTGCTGAAAGGACGGCTATGAATACTCCGATTCAGGGAAGTGCTGCCGATATTATCAAGGTTGCGATGATTAAGATGCAGGAGACGCTTGAAAAAGAAGAACTTAAAGCCAGAATGCTTTTACAGGTTCATGACGAACTGATTTTTGAAGCGCCTGAAGAAGAAATCCCCGTGCTTGAAAAACTTGTTCCGAGCGTGATGGATTCTGCAGTTAAGTTGGATGTTCCGCTTAAAGTCGAAAGCGGACATGGCAAAACATGGTTTGATACGAAATGAGGTAGAATTATGCCTGAATTACCGGAAGTTGAAACGGTCAGACGTGGCCTTAACAGACTGATCAAGGGCAAAACGATTAAAGACGTCAATGTTTTATATGACAAGATAATCGTGGGTTCCAAGTCTGAATTTTGCAAAAAACTCAGCGGGAAAAAATTGCTTGATGTCGATCGACGCGGGAAATATCTGTTATTTCGCTTTTCAGGCGAATTGACGATGGTCTCTCACCTGAGAATGGAAGGAAAATACTTTGTCAGGCAAAAAGGAGAACCGGTTGAAAAGCACACGCACGTGATCTTTTATTTGATGGACGGAAGCGAGCTTCATTATAACGACGTTCGCAAATTTGGAAGGATGGAACTGTTTAAGACAGGTGAAGAAACCACTCTTTCCGGGATTTCCAAGCTTGGTCCCGAACCGACCGAAAAAAATTTTGATTCTCAAAAATTCTATGAAGGACTTCAAAAAAAGAAAAAGCCGATTAAGACGGCTCTGCTTGATCAAACGCTTGTTGCAGGCGTCGGGAATATTTATGCTGATGAGGTGCTTTATATGGCAAAGATTCATCCTTTGACGCCTTGCAATGAGCTCAGCAGAAAGCAGGCCGATTGTTTGAGAAATTCAATCATCGATGAGCTTGAAAAAGCAAGCGAGAAAGGCGGGACGACGATCAGGAGCTATGCCAATGCCTTCCTTGAGGAAGGATCATTTCAGTTCTTTTTGCAAGTCTATGGAAAGACTGGCGAAAAGTGTGGACGATGCGGTACTCCGATTGAAAAAATAGTCGTCGGACAGCGCGGTACGCATTATTGCCCGAATTGTCAGGTGATGAAAAAATGAGCAGGATATTGGGCCTGACAGGCGGGATCGCTTGCGGGAAATCAACGATCAGCGCCTATTTGAAAGAGTTTGGTCTTCCCGTAATCGATGCTGATGAGTGTTCAAGAGCCGTTGTTGAAAAAGGCTCAATCGGACTTGAAAAATTAACGGAAATATTTGGCAACAAAATTTTAGAAAACGACGGAACGCTTAATCGAAAAGCTCTTGGTCAGATCGTTTTTTCAGACAGCGAACAGCTTTCATTGCTAAACTCTGTTATGGAACCTCTGATCAGAGAAGAAATTTCTCGAAGGCTGAATCAAGAAAATAATGCTGATCTCGTTGTTTTGGATGCTCCGTTGTTGATTGAGCAGCATTACGATAAAATTTGCGATTTTATAATGACGATTGACGTTCCGAAAAAAATTCAGCTGGAACGTTTGATTGAACGAGACAATCTTTCTGAAGATGAGGCAAAAAGTCGAATCGAGAGCCAATTGAGCTCACGGGAAAGAAACGGTTTTGCAGACGTAGTGATTGATAGTTCAGGAACGGTTGAACAGACCCGCAAACAAGTGATAAAATGGCTAAAGACGATAAATGTTTAGATAAACGGATATGTGGGGTATAAAGAAGACAATCCGAAAATGCTTGCAAACTGAACTGCAAGCAACTAAAAAAGAAGAAAGGAGAGGCGGGGCGACTTTTTAAGTTGCGGATTATCCTTCCAACGGTCAAAGACGTTGGTATCCCGCCCTTAGACTAATGAAATGTCCACATTGCCATAAGAACGGCTCGCGAGTAGTCGACAGTCGTCCTGCTGATGACGGTCATGCCATCAGACGGCGTCGCGAGTGTGAAAATTGCGGTTATCGCTTCACGACTTTTGAAAGAATTGAAGCAGCTCCGTTGCTTGTCGTAAAGAAAAACGGACTTCGCGAAGAATTCAATCGCGAAAAAATCATGCGCGGAGTGATGCGTGCTGCAGAAAAGCGACCGGTACCGATGGATGATATTCAAAATTTGGTTGATCAGGTCGAAAGCAAAGTTCGGGCAGCGGGAAGCAACGAGGTTTCCAGTCAACTGATCGGTGGCTACGTAATGGATCTTTTGGCCAAGGTTGACGATGTTGCCTACATTCGTTTTGCCAGCGTGTACCGCGAATTTAAAGACATGGGTGCCTTCGTGAACGAGCTTCAGGAATTGATGGCTCGCGAAGATCAGGAAAAAGGTTCGGATGCCAAAAATCCGTGGGGTCATAATGACGGAAGGTGCGTAGTTGAAATAGTTTATCATGACTACAATCCGCCTACGGAACTGGGATACTTGACGAACGACAATGATCCCTGGGGCAAAGGCAGAGTATTGAGAATTACCAGGGTAGGCAGTTATGGGGAATTTTAATAACTGCTAAGAATATTTGCAAAATAAAAATGCCTGATCTGATATACTTTTATCGGATCAGGCATTTTTTATACTGTTCAATTTGATATAAGCTCTTTAGACCATTTGACGCTGTCGATCTGATCCCATTTTCTTAAGTATTCTGCCGCCTCACTTTGTGTCACATCTTTGCCCTGACCGGCACAAGCCGTCATGAATACTATAAGGCATGCTAATAATATTAATATAGATTTTTTCATATTTACCGCCATTTGTCCGTTTATATTAATTGAAACTAGTTCTTTTAATATCATTTCCGCTTTCATAGAGTCGTTTTGATTCCTCTATTATTTCGGTATCATCGGTCAAATAAACGCCGCTTCGGTTATCATAGCCTCCCGATTCCGAACCATACACATCGTGCCAAAGAAATTCCAGTGATAATTTACCGTCTTTTATGGTCATGTATTGGTAATGATCGGAGCTGTTGCCGCATGTATAGCAGAAAATGCCCGGGTATTTTGGATTATCTGAAGAAAACATGCGGATCGTGCCTGTCAAAAAATCATAGCTATCTATATAAACTATTTTTTGATCTTTATACGAGTATATAGTGTTAGCTGTACCTCCTTTGTTGATAAAAAGTTCATTGGTTCCGTCGCCGTCTATGTCCTTGAAAAAGTAAGCCATATAGCGTAGCTCGTCGGGGTCTGTTTCCGCTTTGGTTTTATTGATCAGATATTTATACGCCGCGTTTATATTGTCAAAGGATGATTGGTCTGTGAGCTGAGACTCAGCGGAAGTGTCACTTTCATATGACCTGTCTCCTTTTATTTCGGTTTGGGATGCAGCGGACGGAGAGTTTTTGCTGTCGGTGCTTGCATCTTTGCCCTGACCGGTACAAGCTGTCATGAATACTATAAGGCATGCCAATAATACTACAATAGTTTTTTTCATAAGCAGACACCTCTTAATTAAAGTATAATGTTTCCTGTCACATAAATATTATCACATAAAAGTCAATTCAAATAAAGAGTAAGCTGATTACAATTAATTTACATTTTTGTAATTAAGAACTAAGCACTTGACGGTCAATTCAACGGCAGGTATAATGTTATTGTGGCATATTGAAAGTGGGGAGCAAAAGACCTGAATGAACTATATAAAAATAACCGCAGAAAACATTGACAGAGAGCACATATGCTGCGCCATGTCGGGCAAACTGCGGCATTACACTGATGTATCTGCCGCTTGTGAGCCAGGCAGAACCGCCGAAATTCAAAGAGTGCGCCAAGGCTCCGAAAATAAATGAAAAGGGCTTTGTGCTGTACTATACCGACCAATGTCCCTTTACCTTCTACTGGGTCCCGAGAGTGGCTGAAACTGCAAAGGAACACGGTATTCCGTTCAAAGCTATACACATTACCGATAAAGATACGGCAAGGAACGTTCCTGCTCCCGTTACGACCTACGCGCTGTTTTGCGACGGTGTCTTTATAACGCATGCGATACAGTCGGACAAGAAGTTTCTGGCACTTGCCGCGAAGCAGAACAAGTAGGCTTTATATTGCTTTTTACCTTTGTTCTATAAGCCTTGCGGCTGTCATACCATTTCTATATGAGCTTTAAAGGGGAGTGGTATGCGTGCTTAAAAGGTTTACCTTAGCGGTGGCGATGCTTCTGTGCCTTGTGCTTTTAAGCGGTTTATTTGTTACAGGCGAAAAAAGCGCAAACGTTTCAGCAAAAGCAACACAGCGTTACACGGTGATAATCGATGCCGGACACGGCGGGTTACCTAATACTATAAAGGTTTAACAATAGGGGATGTCTATTGCGGTTGCGCTCGTCTATTTTGCCCGTCGGTTTTGCCTTTGTTTTTGGCAGGCGTTAGCCTTGCCAAAAGCCTCAGGCTTCACCGAACGAACAAACTAAACGGCAACAACAAAAAAGCACAACATCCACCCCTATTGATAAACCTATAGGTCCAAAACTGCCGTGAAAATTCAATATAAAAAGCGCCGAAAACCCGCTTAAATAGCGGGTTTTCGCCATTTTCAAACAATAAATGCTTTGCAGTTGAATTTCAAATTAAAATCGTGTATAATATATTAAAAATGAAGAAAGGAGAAAAAGTTAATGAAGGATTTTGAGATTTTAAGTCGTGATACAGTTGTAGCTGTTTGGAAAGATAACGAGCTTGAAGTTTTGAATAATGATTTGTTGCCTTTATATTTAAAGCGTGTAAGTGATGCAAAATCTTGGCTTGAAACAAGGGCCATCGATTCGCATAGAGCAAACTCACGACTTCTTAAAAAGGCATTAAGACTTGCTGAAAAAGACGATGTTTCAACCGTACTTCACGTTAATGCCGCAACTATCACCGATACCTATTGGGTTAGGGCTATCGGCAGTGATTTAAAATACCAAGATATTCGCTTTAATAAAGACT
>OIYG01000887.1_pt1 | contig 25487 bp, 22 predicted proteins | sample 1587861 | NCBI WGS metagenome assembly OIYG01 (sample SAMN03283272) | human gut metagenome | biome: human-associated habitat; material: feces | host: Homo sapiens | place: Peru | collected 2012 | reverse complement strand
CGTTCTCTAACAACCTCATTCTCTTTATGCCCGTAATTTATTTAGGACAATATTGATATCTATGCGGGAAATCTTTCCTATCTGTATTGTCTATTAAGTTACAATATTTCTATCGCTATGGCGGCGCAGGCTTCGGCGTCGGCGAGGGCGTGGTGGTGGTTTGTTAAATCGTAGCCGCAGCGGGCGGCAATTACGTTAAGGGTGTGCTGACCTTTTGGCCAGACTTTGCGCGAGGCTGCGCATGTGCAGTAGAAATCGTAGTCGGGATAGTCCATTTGATAGACGCGGAAGACGGCTTTCAGGCAACTTTCGTCAAACGACTTGTTGTGTGCTACCAATGGCATATCTCCAATCATGGGCTCTATCTGTTTCCATACTTCGGGGAAGATTGGCGCGTCTTCTGTATCTGTGGCGCATAACCCATGCACCTTGCTGCACCAGTAGTTGTAATACTCTGGTTCGGGTTTTATAAGAGAGTAGTATTTGTCCACAATCTCACCACCTCTAACAATGACCACGCCAACAGAGCAAACGGATGAGCGCTCACTATTGGTTGTTTCAAAATCTATTGCTGCAAAATCTTGCATGGTTAACCAATGTTGTGCTTATTAATTTTTATGCAAATATAGCGATTTTGGTGCAAAGATATTGCCTGGGTGTGGCTTTTTCGTGCACACTTGCTCGTGCCTACAAAAAAATATGCGGATTGCGCTGGGGAAAGTTGGGGATTGGCAAAAATCTGTGAAAAAACATATTTTTTCATAATTAGGAGTTTAAATATAGTGGATAATTGGTCAATTTTTAATAATTTTGTATTCTATTTTGCACAAATAGGCAGACTTGGTTGATTCATAAGCTGTTCGCAAAAAGTAGAGTCACGCCAAACAATGCCGAATTAACAAAACAAATATGGCTGATAAGAAACAAATTAAATCTGCTCTCATCTCCGTCTTCCACAAGGATGGTCTTGAAGAAATTTTAAAAGAGTTAAACAACAACGGTGTGAAATTCCTCTCTACTGGAGGTACTCAGAAGTTCATTCAAGAACTTGGCTACGAATGTGCAGCCGTTGAAGACCTCACAAGCTACCCTTCAATCTTGGGCGGCCGTGTAAAGACTCTTCACCCAAAGGTGTTCGGTGGCATTTTGAACCGTCGCGACAACGAGAGCGACCAACAGCAAATTGCCCAATATGATATTCCTGAAATCGACCTCGTGATTGTGGATTTGTATCCATTTGAGGAAACCGTGGCAAGCGGTGCCGATGAATCGGCAATTATCGAGAAAATTGATATAGGTGGCATTTCACTTATTCGTGCTGCCGCTAAAAACTACAACGATGTGGTGATTGTGGCTTCCAAGGCTCAATACAAACCTCTCGTGAACGCTCTTAAGGAAAACGGCAATGCCGAAACCACTCTGGCTCAACGCCGCTGGTTTGCTAAAGAAGCGTTTGCGGTGTCGAGTGCCTACGACAGTCACATTTTCAACTATTTCGACGAAAACGAAAACAGTGCGCTTCGCCTTGCTGTGAATGGTAGCAAATCGCTCCGCTATGGTGAAAACCCTCATCAAAATGGATTCTATTTTGGCGATTTCGATGCGATGTTCACCCAGCTCCATGGCAAGGAAATCAGCTACAACAACCTGCTCGACATCGATGCGGCTGTGAATCTGATCAACGATTTCGATGAAACCACTTTCGTGATTATGAAGCACAACAATGCTTGTGGCTTGGCTTCAAGAGAAAAACTGGTTGACGCATTCAATGCCGCTTTGGCTGGCGACCCTGTAAGTGCTTTCGGCGGTGTGCATGTCACCAACCGTGAAATTGACGCAGCCACAGCTGAAGAAATGAACAAGGTGTTTATCGAAGTGTGCATCGCTCCCGGCTACACCGACGAAGCACTTGCAATTTTGAAGCAGAAAAAGAATCGCGTGATTCTCGTGATGAAGAATTTCAAGGTTCCTGCTATTCAATGCCGCACAGTGCTCAACGGTGCTCTCGTTCAAGAGCGCGACACACACGTTGAAACCCCTGAAGAGCTTCAACAATGCACCACTAAGGGCGTAACACCCGAACAAGTGGCCGACTTGCTGTTTGCCAACAAGGTGGTGAAGCACAGCAAGAGCAATTCGATTGTGCTTGCTAAAAACAAAATGCTCATTGCAAGCGGTGTGGGTGAAACCTCACGCGTTGACGCATTGAAGCACGCTATTGAAAAAGCCCATAACTTCAAGCACGACCTGCACGGAGCTGTGATGGCAAGTGATGCATTCTTCCCATTTGCCGACTGTGTGGAAATCGCACACAAAGAAGGCGTAGATGCAGTGATCCAACCTGGTGGTTCGGTTCGCGATGGCGAAAGCATCGACTACTGTAATAACAACGGAGTGGCAATGGTTATGACAGGCTACCGCCACTTTAAACACTAAAATATTTAAAAGACAAGAAAACACGACTATGGGATTTTTCTCATTCAGACAAGAAATAGCTGTCGATTTAGGTACAGCTAACACGATTATTATCCACAAAGATAAAATCGTGATTGATGAGCCATCTGTTGTCGCTCAAGATGCCAAGACTGGCAAGATGATCGCAGTTGGTGAAAAGGCTCGTGAAATGCACGGCAAGGTACACGAAGGCATTCGCACCATTCGTCCATTGCGCGATGGCGTAATCGCCGACTTTAATGCCGCCGAAATGATGATTCGTGGTATGATTAAGAAGGTGAGTAGCAAAAATGGCTGGATGTCGCCTTCGCTCACTATGGTTGTATGTATTCCTTCAGGCTCTACTGAAGTGGAAATTCGCGCCGTTCGCGACTCAAGCGAGCACGCTGGCGGCCGTGAGGTATATATGATTTACGAACCAATGGCAGCCGCTCTTGGTATTGGTCTTGATGTGCTTGCCCCTGAAGGCAACATGATTGTTGATATAGGTGGTGGTACCACTGAAATCGCAGTGATTTCGCTTGGCGGTATCGTGAGCAACAAGAGCATTCGTATCGCTGGCGATGACCTCACAGAAGACATTATGGAACACATGCGCCGTGCACACAATGTGAAGGTGGGCGAACGCACTGCTGAACTTATCAAAATCAATGTAGGTTCTGCCCTTACCGAACTCGACAACCCACCCGAAGACTTCGTGGTACATGGTCCTCACCAGATGACAGCCCTTCCAATGGAAGTGCCCATCTCATACCAGGAGATTTGCCACTGTCTTGAAAAGTCGATTTCAAAGATTGAAGCGGCTGTGCTCAGCGCACTGGAGCAGACACCTCCTGAACTGTATGCCGACATTGTTCGCAACGGTGTGTACTTGGCTGGTGGTGGCGCATTGCTCCGCGGTCTTGACAAGCGCTTGCAAGACAAAATCGGTATTCCTTTCCACGTGGCAGAAGATCCACTGCACGCTGTGGCTAAGGGTACGGGTGTGGCTTTGCGCAACATCAAGCACTTCAAGTTCTTGAAACAATAATAAGAAATAGAATATCATTTCGCACGGGAAGGCAACGATTCGTCATTGCCTTCTTATGCGTATCTATAGGTATGCCCTTTCACACTTCAGCAAAATGCCGATGTTATGAATAATCTACTCCAATTTTTAGTTAAGCATATTCCGTGGTTTGTGTTTATCATTTATGTGATAATCAGCTGCATACTGCTTTTTAGCAACAATCCGTTTCAGCAAAGCGTTTACCTTTCGTCGGCGAATGGTATCAGTGCCACCGTGTATGAAGGTTACAGCGGTGTGTCGTCATACTTCGGACTGAAATCGGTGAACGAGGACTTGCAGGCACGCAACACGGCATTAGAGCTTGAAGTTGCTCAACTGAAAAAAGCGATCCACAACTATCAGTTGCAGATTCCCGACACGTCGGGCATTCTTGCAAGAAGTGGACGCAACTTTTCCTACGTGGTGGCGAATGTGATCAGCAACAGTGTGGCTCAACCAGCCAACTTCATCACCATCGACCGTGGTAGCGACGACGGCATCGTGCCAGAAATGGGCGTAGTCGGCCACAACGGCGTGGTGGGCATTGTGAATGTGGTGGGCAAGCACTCGGCACGCATCATCTCGCTCATCAACCCCTACACTCGCTTGTCGTGCAAGGTGAAGAAAAACAGCAAATTTGGCACTCTTATCTGGAATGGCGAGGACTATCGCTACGCCACATTGACCGAACTACCTCGCGACGGCAGATATGCTAAAGGCGACAGCGTGGTGACCAGCGGCTATTCTTCATTGTTCCCCGAAGATATAATGGTGGGCGTGATAGTGGGCGAAGACAAGGCGATGTCGAGCAATTTCATGGCTATGAAAGTGAAATTGAGCACCGACTTCTCGCAACTGAAGAATGTGAGCGCACTCAACAACAAGATGCGTGTGGAACTGAAGGCTTTAGAGACGAAAGACAATAATCCAAGCGGCACAAAGAAGGAGGAGAAAAAGTAATGGCAAAAACTACTGTTCAATTTATCATACTGTTTGTGATATTGGTTTTGGTGCAAGTGATTTTCAGCAAAATCATGCTGTTCAATGTAGCCACGCCAATTATCTTCATCTATTTGCTGCTTCGATTGCCTATCGGCTTATCGCTGAATGCCGTTTTCACCATCGCATTCTTTTCGGGATTGTCGATTGACGTGTTTAACGACACCCAAGGTATGAATGCATTGGCGTGTTTGCTGATAGCAGCCATTCGCACTAAAGTGTTCTACGCCTTTGTCACTCACGACGATGAGTCGAGCGCTATCATCCCTTCGTGCAAAAGTATTGGCACAGGCACATACTTGAAGTATGCTGGCACATTGATGCTCATCTACTGCTTCTTGATATTCTTTATCCAAGCATTCACATTCCAAAATGTGTTGCTCACGATCGCTCGCATATTCTGTAGTTTTGCCCTGTCGCTCGTACTGATTTACGGTATCGACAGTTTGGTGAACACACACCGCGAGAAAAGATAGCATATAAAATCCGAAAAAAGCATTCTCTAAATGAGAAAAGATTATAACCTTGAAAAAAGGAAATACGTGATTGGTGGTTTCATCGTGGTGCTTGTGTGCATCTACGTGGTGAGACTTTTCATGCTTCAGATTATGGACGATTCCTATAAGGACAAATCTGACGGAAATGCCTATGTCCATAAAATGATTTACCCTTCGCGTGGCCTTATTTTCGACCGTAATGGTAAGTTGATTGTGTTTAATCAACCGTCATACGATTTGACTGTGATTTTGAAAGACGTTCAGCCTTTCGATACCGTGGACTTCTGCAACACACTTCAAATTACCCGACAGGAATTTGACGAACGCCTCGAAAAAGTGAGGGAAACGAAGAATTTCTATCGTGAGCAAGTGTTTCTCGCACACATCGACCAGATGGACTACGGCAGAATACAGGAAAAACTATATCGCTTCCCCGGATTCTCCATCGTTCAACGCATTGTGCGCGACTATACATTGCCCGTGGCTGCCAACATTCTTGGCGACATCAGAGAGGTGAACGCCAAAGAAGTGGAAAAAGACGACTACTACAACCCCGGCGACTATATCGGCGACATGGGATTGGAAAAGGAATATGAAAAGTATCTTCGTGGCGTGAAAGGCGAAGAAATTCTTATTCGCGACCATGTGGGCAGAATTAAGGGGCATTACGACAACGGCAAGCACGACATCAAGCCACAAGCAGGCCACAATCTGAAATTGGGTATCGACCTCGACCTTCAGGCTTATGGCGAAAAACTTATGCAGGGTAAGCGTGGCGCTATTGTGGCAATAGAGCCCGCCACTGGCGAAATCCTTGCTCTCGTCACCTCCCCTACTTATAATCCCAAACTTCTTGTGGGCAAAGACCGCGGTAAAAACTACGCTCAACTGTTTCGCGACAACGATAAGCCCACATTCAACCGTGCCATTCAGGCGGCGTATCCTCCAGGCTCCACATTTAAGCCGTCGCAAGGTCTGATTTTACAGCAGGAAGGCATCATCACCGCCAGCACCATGTATCCTTGCCACCACGGTTTCGTGATCAGGGGTATGCGTGTCGGCTGTCACGGTCACGCCTCTCCGCTGAATTTAAGACCAGCGCTTACCACATCTTGTAATGCGTTTTTCTGTTGGGGCCTGCGTAACATGCTCAACAATCGCAAGTATGGCTCAATAGCGAATGCGTTCGACGTGTGGAAAAACCACTTGGTGAGCATGGGCTACGGCAAAAAACTTGGTGTGGACTTGCCATTTGAAAGCCGAGGCTTCCTTCCAAACTCAAAGTACTACAACGAGCATATCAAAGGTGGCTGGAATGCAAATACCATTATATCCGTATCGATTGGACAAGGTGAAATTTTGGCGACACCGCTTCAGATTGCCAACCTTTGCGCACTCATTGCCAACCGTGGATATTTCTACACACCCCACCTTGTGAAGAGGATTGAAGGCGTGGGCGTTTTGAAACGCTTCGCAACGAAACGCCTTCCCACTATCGATCCAAAATATTATACCGAAGTGGTGGCTGGTATGCGTGGCGCTGTCATTGGCGGTACTTGCCGCAGGGCCAATATTGAAGACATTGAAGTGTGTGGTAAGACTGGTACTGCCCAAAACCCACACGGTCGCGACCACTCTGCGTTCATGGGCTTCGCTCCAATGAACAATCCAAAAATCGCCGTAGCTGTGTATGTGGAAAATGGCGGTTTCGGTGCTGAATATGGTGTGCCGATTGGTAGTTTGATGATAGAGAAATATCTCAAGGGCGAGGTAAAACGCACTGAGATGGAAAATCAAATGATGAACTCAAGAATTAAATAATATAAAGTGAGTAGCAACGAAAAAAGCATATTCAAGTCGCTTGACTGGTTTACTATCGTGCTGTATTTGGTGATGACCATCTATGGTGCTATCAGCATCTACGCCGCTAAATACAGTTTTGAGCAAACCAGCCTGTTTAGCTTCGACACATACTCTGGTAAGCAATTCTGCTGGATTATTCTTTCCCTTTGTTTGGGTTTTTCATTATTGCTGATCGACAGGCAGTTTTATGAAGCGTATGCCTACCCTATATATGGGTGTATGATTCTGCTGCTGGTGCTTACCATATTTGTTGCCCCTAACATTAAAGGTTCGCACTCGTGGATTACGTTAGGGCCTGTGAGTCTGCAACCGGCTGAATTTGCGAAATTTGCCACGGCACTGGCATTGGCGAAGTTGTTCAGTACTTACGGTTTCAGCCTCAATACTCCCAAGAATATGGCGATAGCCGTGGGTATCATCGTGCTGCCAATTCTGATTATCATTTTGCAGAACGAAACTGGGTCGGCTTTGGTTTATACCGCGCTGGTGTTTGTGCTGTATCGTGAGGGTATGACAGGGCTTGTGCTTTTTGCAGGTTTAGCTTCTGTTGTGATTTTTGTGATTGCGCTTAAATATTCCACTGTGCCATTTATGGACATCACACTTGGTGAGTTTTGTGTGTTTATCTTACTGATGGTCATCATCGTGGGTATGCTTCACATCTATTGCAAGTCGCATGTTGCGGCGCGCAATGTTACTCTCGGTTATTTAGGTACTGGGGCGTTGGCACTTGGCGCGCATTATTTGGGTTACGACATTCATGGCTATTTGTTCTTCTTCCCTGTTATTATCTGCTCGCTCATCTATCTGATATGGGAATTTTTCCGTATGAACAACAGGAAAATCCTTACCACCATCGGTTTTGCGATTGCTGGCATGTGCTTGCTTTTTACCGTGAATTTTGCGTTTAACGAGGTGCTGAAACCTCACCAGCAGATGCGTATCAAGGTGGCACTCGCTATTGAAGACGACGTGCGAGGCCAGGGCTACAATGTGAACCAAAGTAAAATTGCCATTGGTTCGGGCGGCTTGATGGGCAAAGGGTTCCTCAACGGCACACAAACCAAATTCGGCTATGTGCCAGAGCAACACACCGACTTCATTTATTGCACCATCGGTGAAGAACAAGGTTTTGTGGGTTCGGTGGCTGTGCTTATTCTATTTCTTACCATGATACTTCGTGTTATCGCTATTGCCGAACGCCAGCATACAGCTTTTGCACGAGTTTATGCCTATTGTGTGGCATCGATACTCATATTCCACTTGAGCATTAATGTGGGAATGGTGATTGGACTATGCCCCGTTATCGGTATTCCTCTCCCCTTCTTCAGTTACGGCGGTTCATCGCTTTGGGGATTCACTATCCTTCTGTTTATTCTTCTCCGCATCGATGCTTCACGCTCCCAATACGGCGTGTGGTAATCCTCTCAAACAAAACATCTTTACATATATAAAACAACCACGAATTTTCTGAAAAATTCGTGGTTGTTTTATATTGTGTTTCTTTAGAAATTTCACTTCAGCAGCGACTTCATTTCTGTAACAAATTCGTCGGAAGTGAGGTTGTAGGGTAGCCAGTGGATGGGGAAGCCGCGGCGTTCCATGCCACGGAACCATGTCATTTGTCGCTTGGCGAATTGGTGAATGGCTGTTTCAAGTCCTGTAAACATTTCATCGTAAGTCAACTCCCCGATCACATGCTTGGTGATGTATTTGTATTCCAATCCGTAATAAATCAGGTCGTCGGGGGCTACGCCTTCCTCATCAATCAGTCGGCGCACTTCATCAACCATTCCTGCGTCAAGGCGTGCTTTCAAGCGGTCGGTGATACGTTGGCGGCGTTCGTCACGCGGTATGCTCACACCTATGGTTAACACATTTTCAAGCGGGTGTGGCTCGGTGGCGAGTTTGAGAGTGGGATTTTCGTGGTAATACACGCAAATCTCAATCGCACGGATAGCACGCTTGCAGGTGTCGATGTCGCTATTGTTGCGAAGCGTTTTGTATGTTTTGAGGATTTCGGTCAGTTCTTCCAGACTTTTTGTGGAGAGTTCTGCTCGCAACTCCTCGTTCTGAGGTACTGGTGGCAACTGAATACCTTTGAGCACACTCTCCACATACAGCCCCGTGCCGCCACAAAGAATCACCTGCTTGCCTCGGCTGCGGATTTCGTCGTAGCACTTCTGATAGTCGCGCAGAAATTCAAAAAGGTTGTATTTGTAGCCAGCAGGGCAAATGTCTATCATGTGGTAAGGCACATCGCCGTATTCTTCGAGGTCTTTTCCTGTTCCCAAGTCCATTCCCCTATACAGTTGGCGCGAGTCGGCACTGATGATTTCAGCATCAAGTGCCTTTGCCAATGCCACCGCCTTACCTGTCTTGCCCGAAGCCGTAGGTCCAGTTATCACAATCAAATCGGTCATCATATTATGTGTTTGATACGAGCCCTTTCGATTTATTTTTGTTGCAAGTTTGCTTTGAAGAAGTTCAAAACTCGTTGGTAAAGTGGAAGACGAACGCCGCAACCGTTGATGCTGTGGTTCATGTTTGTATAAATCATCATATCAAATTGATTGCCTTGACCGTGGAGCTTTGAGATATATTGCATAGAGTTGATTACATGCACATTATCGTCGGCGCTACCCCACATAATCAGCAGTTTGCCTTTCAGCTTGTCGGTGTTTTCAAGTGGTGCGCCATCACGGTAGCCGTCAGGATTTTCCTGTGGAGTGCGCATGTATCGCTCTGCATAGATAGTGTCGTAGAACTTCCATGAGGTGACAGGAGCGATTGCCACACCTGCGGCATAGTCGCTACCTGGAGTTGACATTGCCATTAGTGCCTCATAGCCACCATAGCTCCAACCCCAAATGCCAATGTGCTTTGCATCAACGTATGGCAGATTTGCCATATATTTTGCGGCGGCAATTTGGTCGATACTTTCATATTTACCAAGCTTTTGATACACCACGCTTTGGAATGCCTTTTCACGGCCACCTGTGCCACGGCCATCTACACAGGCGATGATAAATCCTTGAGTTGCAAAATATTCTTGCCAGTCGAGGCTCCACTTGTTGAGCACTTGTTGAGAGCCAGGACCGCTGTATTGTTGCATAATCACTGGGTATTTCTTGTTGGGGTCGAAATCCACAGGCTTGATAATGTAGCCATTAAGCGTGTAGCCATCGCTTTCCACGGTGATAAATTCGCGATGTGGAACAGTTGGGGCGGTATATTTTTCGGCAAACTCGCGGTTAAGTTCCAAATCGCGCACCTTTTTGCCGTTCACGTTATAGATGGCGTATTGGTTTGGAATGCGTTGTGAGCTGAATGTGCGAATGTAGTATTTGAAATTGCTGTTGAATTTTGCGCTGTATGTGCCATCGCTATCGGTAAGGGCAGTCACTTTGCCAGCAACGTCAACACTTTCTACCATGCGGTTGAGCGGGCCATTGGTGCGCTGATAGAAGAATTGTTTGCGCGCCTTGTCGTAACCGTAAAATTCGGTCACATTTTCATTGCCCGAAGTGAGTTGCTTGATCAATTTTCCATCGTAGGCATATTGATAGAGGTGCATATAACCCGACTTTTCGCTTGGCATCACAAAGAATGTGTCGTAATACATCACATCGTTGGCGCTCTTGCTGTCGATCCATGAAGTGGATTGCTCGGCATACACCTCGGTTGCCTGGGCGGTGGCAGGATTCACTGCGTAGATATGCAAATCGTTTTGGGTGCGGTTCAGCGTGCTCACCATCAAGCGATCGTCTTGTGTGCCGTAATCAATGTGTGGCACGTAGTCATTGTCGGTGATGGGGAGATTCATTTTTTGCAGACGGCTGGTGGCCAAATCATAAGCCATAACGCTCACCACCGAGTTTTTCTCGCCAGCCACTGGATATTTGTAGTCGTAGCTTCCTGGGTAGAGTGAATAGTCCTTGTTGGGGTGGCAATCGCCCTCATACATAGTCATGGAATACATAGGCACTTGGCTTTCATCGAAGCGGATAAACGCCAGAGTGTTGCTGCTTGGCGACCATTTCAGAGAGTTGAGAATGCCAAATTCCTCTTGGTAAACCCAATCGGGCACGCCGTTGATAATCTTGTTTTTCTCGCCGTCGGTTGTCACAGTGGTGACAGTGCCGTCGGCAAGGTTTTTGATATACACATTGTTATTCTTCACGAAAGCCACTCTCTCGTTGTCGGGGCTGAGCGTAGCAATCTCTTCCCCACCCTCGTCGGTGAGTTTGGTGATGCGTTGGCTCTTCACGTCGTACACATAGTAGTCGGCAATGTATGAATAGCGATAAATCATCTTGGTGTCGGTGTGCAAGAGAATCTTTGTTTCGTCGTTGCTCATCTCGTAGCCGTCCCAATCGGTGATTTTACAGCCTTTCAGTTCCTCGCTGTTGAAGATGGTGGTTTCGTTGGCTTCGTTCTTATACGCAATGCGGAAGATTTTCGAGCCATCGGTGCTCTTTTGATAATAATACTCACCGTTTAGTGCCTTTTGTGTGGCAGCGATGCCATAAGGACGGTATGAAAGAACGAAATCGCTCAGTTCAAGCGCAGATGCGCCAAATGTTGTGGCGGTGGCAATAAATGCCCCAGCTAATATTTTACTTATTGTTCTCATACATAATTATGTTTATTATACAAAATTACGAAACTTTTCGATACCACCGAACAAATTCTATGAAATCATGAAAACATACTAAAAATGATACGCCCTATTCGATTGTTTTTGTAACTTTGCAGTTAGAAAACGCTAAAAACACATTATAAATTATGATGATAAAACAAATTCCTGTTCTACTGATTACAGGCTATCTTGGCAGTGGCAAGACCACTCTTCTCAACAGAATTTTGAACAACAAGCGTGGCATTAAGTTTGCCGTGATTGTAAACGATATTGGCGAAGTGAACATTGATGCCAACTTGATTGAACAAGGAGGCGTGGTGGGTAAAAAAGACGATAGTCTTGTAGCCCTCCAAAATGGTTGCATCTGCTGCACGCTGAAAATGGACCTCGTGGAGCAACTTCACGACATCACTTGCATGGATAAGTTCGACTACATTGCGATTGAGGCAAGTGGCATTTGCGAACCTGAACCTATCGCTCAAACCATCTGCTCTATTCCTCAAATGGGCAAGAAATATCTTGAAAACGGATTGGCACGCCTCGATTGCATCGTGACCGTGGTCGATGCGCTGCGTATGCGTGATGAGTTTGGCTGTGGCGACGACCTGATGAAGAAGCATATCGGTGAGGAAGATATAGAAAATCTCGTTATCCAGCAAGTGGAATTTTGCAACAAGATTCTCTTGAATAAGGTGGATGAGGTTTCACGTGAAGAACTTGACCGCATCAAGAAGATTATCCGTGCGCTCCAGCCCAAAGCAGAGATTTTGGAATGTAACTATGGTGATGTGGATTTCGACAAGATTCTCCACACAGGCTTGTTCAATTTTGAAAAGGTGGTTACTTCTGCCACATGGATTCGCGAACTCGAAGGCCATCACGATGAAGATGAGCATGAGCACGAAGAAGAACACGAGCATGAGCATGAACATGAACACGAAGACCACGAACATCATCACCACGACCATGACCACGAGGAAGATGAAGAAGGTCATCACCATCACGGACATCACCACCATCATCACCACGATGAGGGCGAAGCTGAGGAATATGGTATCGGAACATTCGTGTACTACCGCCGCCCAGCGTTCAACTTGGAGAACTTCGACCACTTCGTGGCTACCAAATGGCCAAAGAATGTGATTCGTGCAAAGGGCGTGTGCTATTTCACCGACGAACCCGACATGTGCTACCTATTTGAGCAAGCAGGTCAGCAAAAAACGATTCGTCAGGCAGGTAAATTCTATGCCACAATGCATGAAAACGAATTGCAACGAATGCTCGACACCGACCCAACTTTGCGCCGTGATTGGGACGAGACCTACGGCGACCGTATGCAAAAAATCGTATTCATCGGCCAAAACCTCGACAAGGAAGAAATCACACGCCTCCTCGACGAGTGCCTTGAATACACTTTCTAATTTTGATGAATAGGCGGCGGAGAATTAAGATTTCGCCTCGTTATAACTAAAAAGAACCCCGAAAGTCCGTTGTTTGACTTTCGGGGTTCGAACTTGTATATTCAGAAATTAGATTTATTTCTACGCTATATGCTTCTTTTAGCGCACTACCACTTTGCGTGCTGTCGTGGCACCACTGCGATGCTTTTCGCTTACGATATAGATGCCGGCACATTGTGGACGGTTTGAGCCAAGAAGTGCGCCTCTCATATCGTAGTATGTTGCGCTTGTCACATCATCAGCAGTTTTTGTGTCGTTGATGCCAGTTTGTTGAACAATCGTCAAGTTGAATGAGCGGCTTGCTGCACCACAAGTGGCTGTAAGGGTAAGTTCGCCATCATAGCCTTCTGGCAAGCGTACTTCGTTGTTGTTGACAGAAGCACCTGGCACCGAAGCACTCCAGACCACGCCATTAGGTTGACCTACGTTGATGCTGTGAACCACATTATCGAATGTGTCGCCCTCGGCAAGCACTACAGCTGCCGCATATACCTTGGCAAAATCATCGTTAGCGCGAGTGACGAGCACTGGCAATGAATATTTGTCAGGAACAACGAATGCATCGCCAAGCACCTTGCTGCCAGCAAGAGCCTTAACGGTCAGTCCTGTGCCGTAAGCTGTGCCGACAGCACTTGTGCCATAATCGGTCACATAATATGTGTTTTCAATTGTTGTGTTGGTGCTGTCAGCATCCACGCCAATCAGATTGCCATAATTCTCGGTGAGTGTACATTCCACTTTAGCGCCGTTGTAGCAGTTGACAAGTTTTGCTGGGCGCAACTTCGACACGTTGCCAATCAAGCCACCTGTCAGGTTGTTGCCGGTTACATTACCCATATTGTAGCAGTTAGTGTAAGTGGAGCTTCCCTCACCTGCCAAACCACCGATAGAGTAGCTCGTTTCTCTGCCAGAGTGGTCGGTGATGTTTTGTGAATTGGTTGCCACGGCACCAGTATTGTAACTGTTGTAAACGCGGTTTTCCCCATTGTCGCAGCCAATCAAGCCTCCCACACGGTTGGCACCAGTCACAGAGCCTGAGTTCCAGCAATTTTTCACTTGGTTGCTTGGACCTTTTAAAGTGGCGACAATGCCACCAACCATGAACAAACCTTTAATGTCACCAGTGTTGTAGCAACTTTCGATTGTGATTGCGTCGTCGAAAAGTGAGCCGCCAATACCACCCACCACGCTGAATGGTGCAGAAATATTACCAGTGTTGTAGCAGCGTTTGATAGTTACTACTGCTGTTGTGTCGTTGGCACCTGTTTTGAAGTTGCCTACCACACCAGCAATTTCGCCACACACTTTAGCTTCCACGTTACCAGTGTTGTAGCAGTCGGTGTAAGAGTCGCCTGGTATGTAGTAGGCACTCACACCAGCCGATGGCAGAAGGTTGGTTTTGCTTGTAGTGCAAACCGTGATGTTACCCGTGTTGTAGCAGCCTTCCATCACCTTCTTTGAGTTGATTGACACATCAGCTAAAATGCCAGAGAGCACGGCTTTACCTTCAAGGTCTGAAGTGTTGTAGCAATTCTTGAAGTAGCTGGGTTGGCTGTTTTCACCTTCGCAGAACAATTGCGCGGCAATACCAGCCAAAGCTGATACTTTAGTAGAATCGCTTGCTAAGATTTTGCCAGTATTGCGACATTCTATGAATTGAGCTTGTTTACTGTATGCAATGATGCCAGCCACGCACTGCCCTGTGGTGGTGCCGTTGTTGAGAATTGTGCCTTCGTTGGCGCACTGGTTATAAACCACGCCATCAGCCACAGCTTGTGCTACAATACCTGCGGCATAATTGTTCTTGGCGGTGATGTTGCCACGGTTCACACAATTCAGCAGACGGGCTGTAGCAGCGGCTTGACCAGCGAAACCTGCCACATAACCACCGCTGGTAGATGTCAAATCCACGAGATTCACACAGTTTTTAAGTGTCCCTTTGAGCGCACCAGCAAAACCGCCTGTGTAGGCAAATTTAGTGGTTATTTTGCCTGTGATGGTCAGGTCTTGAACCGTACCTCTTGCACCAATCACACGGAACACGCCCTGATTCACTGTGGTGGTGGCGAAGTTGATATTTTTCAGCGACTTGCCGTTGCCCAAAAATGTGCCTTGGAAATCCGACACTCCACCGTTGCACATTGGCACGAATGTCTTTCCTTCAAAGTCGATGTCGTTGGTGAGTTTTACGTATTGTCCATCAAATGTTGATTGCGTTTCCTCAATATACGAAGCCATATTTTCCCAATCGGCAACACTGCTGATTAAATATGGACTTGCTTCAGTGCCATCACCCTTTAATGGGTTGGGTTCAAATCTTGTGATTGGGAATTGCTTTTCGAAGCGTCCAACTGTTGCCACCAAAGTATCGGTTGTGAATTTCTCAACAGAAGCAGGGGCAACAAGTGTGTTGCCGTTGATTGAGAAAGCAGAGCCTTGCTTTAATGCCCACTTGCAACCATTGTCGGAACTGAGTGTTGAGTTTACTTTAAGATTGCTTGCTGAATTGCCAGTAGGTATTGACAAAATCACTTTGCGTGCTGCTTCCACAGTTTCATCGTTGGCAAATTCTTTGAGCACAGGATATTTGCCAGCTTCAAACGACCAAATTTCGCTTGAATAGTTGGCTAATGCAGTTCCGCTTGTCAGCACCGATGTCTCTACACCTGTAGTATTCTCGTGACTATTGAGTGCCATTGCGTTGAGTGGTGCTATTTGCGCATCCCAATACACATCTTCGGTTTTGCCGAGTGTGCCGTCGATACCTGCAATACCACCCTCTTGGGCACGGTTGCCACACAGCACAGTGCCTGCGCTGATGGCACGATACATATCATTGTAGCCAGATCCGGTAGTTTCCTTGTATGGTTTTTCCCAACTGCCCACAATACCACCAGCTTTGTACGCTGCCACCACTGTGCCGAGGTTTACCACATCGCGCACGATAGCGCCATATCCGCTACCCACGATGCCACCTACGATACCAGTTTTGTTTGAAGCTTTAAATGTGGAGATAACGCTACTTTCCACGCGCCCCACGTTCATGCATCGCTCTACCGTACCGCTACTTTTACCCACAATACCACCATTTTCTACGAAACCGGTGCTGATATATCCAGCGTTGAAGCAGTCGGTAATAACCGATCCTTTCTCCGATTGACCTACAATGCCACCGATGTCTGCTGAGTAGCCGATGATGTTGGCATAGTTGCGACAACCAGTCACCGTGCCATAGTTACGACCTACAAAAGCACCGCCATAACCAAAAAAGACGAATTTGTTGTCGCTGGCAATGGTAAGGTTTTTGAGCGTGCCTTTTGCTCCCAAATAGCCAATAAAACCCACGTTGCTGGTGCTTTTGGTACCGTCAGGTGTTCCGAGTGCGGTTTCTGTCGGGACAGTTTTCCATACCACAGTATTCATATTGATGCCATGGATAGTGTGTCCGTCGCCATCAAAAGTTGCGCCAAAGCGCTTACTGTTGTTTTTCGAAGTGGTGGCAATACCAGTGAATTGCTCATCGCCTTCAATATCAATGTCGGCGGTCATCTTGAAAAATTTGCCGTCGTAGGTTTGTAGCGCAGTGTTGGTCTGCGTGCACAACTCAATCAAGTCGGCCTTCGTTTTAATCAGATAAGGACTCGACTCCGTGCCTTCCCCGTCCCATGCTTTCGCAGAGAGAACTGACAGGGTAATGAATAGGAACAGATAAAACTTTTTTTCCATAAGCTAATTATTTTTTGATTTAGTTATGATTGGCAATAGGATTTCCCCATTTATGGGAAATGTGGCAATTTGTTGCTGATATATATGCAAATGTTATACAACATTTAATAAATAGACGGATGCCTTATATTTTGACGTTGCAAATATACAAAAACTTTTAATTAGTTGAATCATTAATGGCTTTTTTGTGGCTGTTGGTATCATAAAAAAAAGTGCGCCTGTTTTTTGTAGGCGCACCCTTTTGTTGTGCTTATGTGTGTGGGGATTATTTTGAGGTGACGATGAGCACGCATTTTGGCTCTACACCAGTAGGTGATTGCTTTTTTGCTTCTTCGGCATATTTTTTGAAGTCGGCATTATTTTTGTCCTTTATAACCTTAACGGTTGACAACGCAGATGGCTTCAAAGAAGTAAACTCCGACACCGAAACCAGTTTTCCATCGAGCACAAATACTGCTTCACCAGAAAGGTAGTGGCTTGCATCTACTGAAGAAGTGATGCTTTCGCCGTCTTTTAAGGGGCGGACAGACTGAACCACGCTCACCTTCTTCACGCCGCCCTTACTCGCCACATAGTCATCGGTAAGAATTACGTGCACGTTGGTGCCCTCACCTATGGTGTAGTTTGCTATGGTTTTGCCTTCGAGTTGTGAGCCGTCGAAGTTTTCCACTTTTTTGCCGTTGATGATGTAAGTGGGGACTTTTACATTTTCTGCGGCAAGACTTGCTACGCTAACGATAGTAATCGCCAAAAATAAAACTGTTCTTTTCATAATGATAAGAGTTTAGTTATTAATTAATTGAGTTGTTAATTTCAAAGAAGTGCCATCACTGCTTCGCTGAAGTAAAAATGAACTGGCTTCACCATCAGTGCACATCACATTCACCAAAAAGCCATTTTTGTGTGGCTTGGCAGTGATTGACGCATATTCTGCGTCCATCGTGGTGAGCACACTCACCGTTTCGAGCAGTTCGGTGGTGCTGACTTCATCGGTGGTTGGAGTTTGAACCTCTTTCTCGGCAATGCGCTTTGCCTTTTTGCGATGCTTCATTGCTGGCTGCTGCTCCTTGTGTGCCAAAAGTGTGGGGCTTTCTATTTTTTCTCGCATTGTAACTTTTTTATCCTCTCCGTTTTTCTCTGCCACTTTTTTTACCTCATTTTGGGTAATGACAGGCTTTTGTGATATTGTAGGAGATGGTGCGATGTCCTTATAATACAGCCACGCTCCTGCCAGCACGGCTATTATCGCACAAGCCACTGCACTCCATCGCAGCAAGCTCACCACAATTCCCTTTTTTGAAGGAGTGGGTGCAAGCATGGCGTCGATTTCCTCATTGCTGAAATCATAAGCATCAGTCGTAAAGCTACGAAACAGCTCTTGATATGCAGCCCATTCAGCAGGCACATCGTCGGCTCTGTCAAAGTATTCCGAAAGCGTTTGCTCTTCGGCTTCCGTGCTCTGCCCTTCAAGAAACTTTTCAAGAAGCGATGCTATATATTCTTTTTGTTTCATAACTTGACTCCTTTCATTTGATTTAGTAACTGCATTCTTGCTTTACTTATCATACCGCGCACTGATGATTCCGTGGTGCCTATGATTTTTGCGATGTCGGCATACGACAAGTTTTCCACATTGCGCATACGGATGATGGCTCGTTGCTTATCGCTCAGCGAGCGAATGCCTTGTTGCAAATTCCGCAAATTCTCCTGCTCTACCAGTTGCTTTTCCGGGTTCCCAGTCCCAGCAACTGATTCTGCCCTATCGATGGCGACGCAGGATTTGGCATCGCGCAATATGTTGAGGGAAACGTTTTTGCAAACCACCGATGCCATATTCCTCATTTTTGTGGCATCGGGTATCCGGTCTTTTGCCAACCATAGCCTGACAAGAGTTTCTTGCGCAGCATCTTCAGCACTGTCAGCATCGCCCAGATAGTGCTTTGCCTGACTGAGCAAGTGGCTCCGCAGGTGCTCTGCTTCTGTGATAAACTCTTGTATCTCCATCGTCGTTTATTTTGCGTTTCTATTATAATAACACAAAACGCGCCCTATCGCTACGCAAAAACTAAACTTTTTTCAAAAAAGAAGATGCCACCAACAGTGTGGCGGCATCTTTAATATAAAGTGTTTTAATTATTTCGCTGTGAAAGATTATTCAGCAGGAGCTTCTTCTGGAGCAGCTGCGAGGAAATCTGCGAGGTCTTCTGCCTTAAATTCCTTGATGTAAGCATAGTGGCCAGCAACAGTGCCTTCAGCGTAGCGAACATATACGTTAGCGCTCTTAGCGAAGAGTTCTGGAGCACGGGTAGCGTCGTCGAGGATAAGGTGCGACATGATGATTTCAGCAGTCATTTCATAGAGGCGGCGTGCCAAGAAGTCGTGGAGGTCGTTGTTGCCAGCAGCCTTCACATAGTTGATAGCATCTTCATATTTTTCTACCATCTTAGCCACACGCTCCTTCAATGCTTGGAATTCAGGAGCCACTTCTTTTTCGAGCATTTCCTTGATGATGCCAAGGTAAGTGCCGTTGGTCACATAGCGGATAGCTGCCACCACTTGAAGTTGGGTAGTACCTTCGTAGATAGAGAAGATACGAGCGTCGCGGAACAAGCGTTGGCACTTGTATTCCATGATGAAGCCCGAACCACCGTGAACCGAAATAGCATCGTAAGCGTTTTGGTTGGCGTATTCAGAGTTCATACCCTTTGCCAGTGGAGTGAACGCATCGGCAAGGCGAGAATAAAGCTTCATTTCCTTGCGCTCTTCTGGAGTGAGCGTGCGGTCGCGAGCGATGTCTTCGAGCGCCTTGTAGATATCAACGTAGCGAGCGGTTTGGTAAAGAATTGAACGGCCAGCGTCGAGTTTTGCCTTCATGCGGCTGAGCATATCGTAAACGGCTGGGAAGTTGATAATCTTTTTGCCAAACTGAGCGCGTTCTTTAGCGTAAGCGAGGGCTTCGTTGTAAGCTTCTTGTTCCACACCTACTGATTGAGCGGCGATACCGAGGCGAGCACCGTTCATCAAAGCCATCACATATTTGATAAGGCCGAGGCGAGTGCTACCGCAGAGTTCAGCCTTTGCGTTCTTATAGGTAAGTTCGCATGTTGGTGAACCGTGAATACCAAGTTTGTGCTCAATGTGGCGTACATCTACGCCGCCGTCACGCTTGTCGTAGATAAACATTGACAAGCCACGACCGTCCTTAGTGCCTTCTTCAGAGCGAGCGAGCACCAAGTGAATATCAGAGTCGCCGTTGGTGATGAAACGCTTCACTCCGTTCAAGCGCCAGCAGTTGTTTTCTTCATCGAAAGTGGCTTTGAGCATCACGCGTTGGAGGTCGGAACCTGCATCAGGTTCGGTCAAGTCCATCGACATGGTTTCGCCAGCAGAGATGCGAGGAATGTATTTTTGGCGTTGTTCTTCGCTACCAAATTCGTAGAGAGTGTCGATACAGCTCTGGAGGCTCCACACATTTTGGAAACCAGCGTCGGCAGCTGAAATGATTTCACTCAACATTGAGAATGTGGTGTTAGGAAGATTCAAACCACCGTAGCGGCGAGGCATTGACACGCCCCAAAGGCCAGCCTTGCGGGTAGCGTCGAGGTTCTCGTAAGTTTTGCTTGCATAAATCATGCGACCGTTTTCCAAGTGAGGACCTTCGAGGTCAACATCTTCAGAGTTTGGTTCGATGATGTTGGCTGCAACATCGCCTGTGATGTCGAGAATGCGCTTGTAGTTTTCGATAGCGTCCTCATAGCATACAGGAGCATCGGCAAACTTGTCTTTATCTTCGTAATTACGTTCCTTGAGATCAACAATTCGCTTCATGAGCGGATGGCTCAAGTGGAATTCAATTTCAGGATGATCAGTATAGTAATTAGCCATAACTGTAATATTAAGCTTTAGTTCTTTATTAAAATGTTTATTGTTTCCAAATTGCTAAGAAACGAGAAGAATATATAGAAGTAAACTTCTTAACTTCTTTAACTTCTTAACTTCTAAAGTATTACTTTGAATTTTGCTTGTAATACTTGATGAGTTTTGGAACCACTTCTTCCACAGTGCCATTGATCACGTAGTCGGCAATCTTGTTGATTGGAGCATCTGGGTCGTTGTTGATAGAGATGATGATACCTGCCTCTTGCATACCAGCGATGTGCTGAATCTGACCAGAGATACCGCAAGCGATATACACCTTTGGGTGAACGGTAACACCAGTTTGACCCACTTGGCGATCAGCTGCCACCCAGCCAGCATCAACTGCCGCACGAGATGCGCCCACTTCGCCGTGGAGTTCCTTTGCGAGGGTGAAGAGTTGGTCGAAACCTTCCTTGCTGCCCACGCCGTAGCCACCAGCCACTACGATTGCCGCACCCTTGAGGTTGTGCTTAGCGGCTTCCACGTGGCGGTCGATAACCTTAACCACGAAGTCGGTGGTTGGAACATATTTTGCTACTTCTGGGTAAACCACCTCGCCCTTAGCCTTGCCTTCGTAAATGGCTTTCTGCATCACGCCAGAGCGGACGGTTGCCATTTGTGGACGGTTTTCGGGGTTCACGATAGTAGCCACAATATTGCCGCCAAAAGCAGGACGAATCTGATAGAGCAGATTGTCGTAGTGCTTCTTGGTCTTGATGTCGTCGTATTCGCCGATTTCAAGTTCTGTACAGTCGGCGGTAAGACCGCTGAAAAGTGAAGAAGAAACGCGTGGGCCGAGGTCACGGCCAATCACAGTTGCGCCCATGAGGCAGATTTGTGGCTTTTCTTCCTTAAAGAGGTTCACCAGTACTGAGGTGTGAGGGGCTGAAGTGTAGGGGAACAAGCCTTCAGCGTCGAAAACGTGGAGTTTGTCAACACCGTAAGGGAGAATTTGGTCTTCCACCTTACCCTTAATATCAGTACCAGCTACAACAGCTTCGAGCTCCACACCAAGTTCGTTAGCCAATTTGCGGCCCTTGGTGAGCAATTCTTGAGATACTTCGGCAACAGTAGTGCCTTCAATCTCGCAATATACAAATACGTTATTCATTGTCGTTGTGTACTACTATTAACCAATAATTTTTTCTTCCAATAATTCTTCAATCAAACCAGCAATGTCTTCATCGCTGCCGGTGAGTGTCTTGCTTTCCTTGGCTTGGAACACGATGTTCTTCACGGTCTTCACCTTTGTAGGCGAACCGCTCAAACCGCACTGTTGTGGGTCGCCGTCCACGTCAGCCACGCTCCATTCGTTGAGAGTGAGGTATGGACGCTCGTTGTAGAGTTCTTTCCAAGGTTCTTCGCCAGTGCGCTCCATCGGGCAAGTGGCGTATTTGTATTTCATCACCAGCTTAGCGTTGCATGGGCGGCAAGGGGCTGCGCTACCGTTCACAGTGATTACCACTGGAAGTGGAGCTTCCACAGTTTCCACACCACCATCAATCATGCGGCGAATAGTGGCAACGCCATTTTCCACCTTGAGGATTTCTTCGGCGTAGGTCACTTGGTTCAAACCGAGCTTTTGAGCCACCTGTGGACCCACTTGGGCAGTGTCGCCGTCGATAGCCTGACGGCCACCAATCACGATATCAACAGGCTTTTCAGCGCTAATTTTCTTGATGGCTGTGGCAAGGGCGTAGCTGGTTGCCAATGTGTCGGCACCAGCGAAAAGGCGGTCGGTGAGCAACCAGCCTGTGTCGGCACCGCGGTACAAACCTTGACGAATAATTTCACCTGCACGTGGAGGACCCATGGTGAGCATACCGATAGTGGAACCAGGATGCTGCTCCTTCAAGCGAAGGGCTTGCTCCAATGCGTTTAAATCTTCAGGGTTGAAGATAGCAGGAAGTGCCGCACGGTTGATAGTGCCGTCGGCCTTCATAGCATCTTTGCCAACGTTGCGGGTATCGGGCACCTGCTTAGCCAGCACAATGATATTCAAACTCATAATTTGTTGTTTAGTATAATTTTAATTTGTTATTTCAGAGTTGCAGTATCGCTTTGAGAGGAAATAGCTCCCAAAACGGCACAAAAACTATGCAAAATTACACAAAAACGAGCAGAATACCAAAGCATTAATCGCTATTAAAATTTATTAATAAACCATTCAGATTACGCAAAAGAAAAATACATTTATGACAACTTCCCCACAAATAATAACATTCCTTAACAAAATCACGCAGGCTTACGCCTCAATTTTGCTTGAAATTACAGGAGTTGGATTGGTGCAAAGAATTCTGGAAGGTGGAAGTTGGGCTTTTCTGATTTGATTGGTGCCCATGAAAGGTAATGTGGATGAGTGGCTTTTCCTGCGCATTTGTAGAAATTGCCAGAAATGTGCGAGGGCCTGACTTCGTCACTCAAAAAACACGTATTTTATAACTGGTTGATAAGCAATATTTTGTATCTTTGCGTCACCTTATATTGGGTGACGCAAAAGGTATTTTAACTATGTTTATCAGAAAGAAAAGGCATCGTTCCGGCAATATCGGAGTTATAGTTGTCGAGAAAATCGGTGGCAAGATGAAGGAACTTGCCACAATTGGAGTTGCATATAATGTGCGAAGATAAAGAACGAAAGTCAGAAAGTGAAAGACTGGATACAGGAACAGCCTAAGCTAGACTGCCAGATGGTTGAATATGACAAAGGAGGGGGGCGTCGTCTCCTGGTCGGCTATACAGATGACCGCGCAAAGAAAGATGCTTATAACCGAGAGAAGGGAATACGCAGGTTGGAAAAGGCTTACAAGCATGGTGCGCTCACTAAAGGCAACATCAACAAAAGATGTTACAATAAGTTCTTATCCATGGATGGTGAAGTGAAAGTTACTATCAACTATGACCGTGTTGCTGACGATTCTCGTTGGGATGGTCTAAAAGGATATCTCACAAATACTGACATACCGATACAAGAAGTTTATGCTGCATATCACAACTTTTGGCACGTGGAACGGGCTTTCCGCATAGCAAAATCAAAGATAGAGATACGTCCTATGTTCCATTTTACACGCAAACGAATCGAGGCCCATAGATGTATCTGTTTTGTGGCTTTGAAAGTGTACAAGGAATTGGAACAGTCTCAGAGATCAAGATGAGCGTAGACAAGGTGCTTGCATTGGCAAAGATAATCACAACCATATAGGTTAAGCTACCTCTGAACAAGGAGGTTTATACACAAACCATGCTGATGACAAGGCATCAGAAAATAGCTAAACTTTTTGATGAGGATTTTTGGGTGACGCAATGACGAAGTCAGGCGAGCGTACACATAGGGGACGGTTGAAACATCCCATTTTCAACTCACCTATTCCTTTTTTTTTATCAGCCCCTTCCGATGTGCCTGCTCCCAACATGCTCATTACATAATCAGGATTTTTAAAGTTCTTACGCCACCATGATTCGCCGCCTTCGGCGACATTGATTATTAAAAAAAATCTAGTGTTCTATCGCTCCAGATACAGGAAGAACCATAAGAAGTCTTTAATGACAAATGACCTTAATGGCCACGAGCAATGGCGCACTTATGGGGTTCATTTACATGTCACCCATTGGGGGTACGATTATATATCACTCATTGGGGGGCAAGGAGTTAGGCTACCTATTTTATTAGAATTCTCTTAAAAATTTTGGTGCATTCTTAGCAAAATACTACTTTTGCAAAAAACACTTATAACATGGCAAATTTCAAAATTTTCGATCCAATGACAATGGACAGCAATATGCTCCCAAATGTAGCTGGTAATTATGTTTTCCTTTTACGCAAAGGAAGTCAGTTACCTCAAGTAGACATTACCCCCCAAATACCAGAAGTCACTTTAGATGGTAACACTTATCAAGCAATCTATACAGGTATTGCAAGTGAGAGTCTCAGACAGAGGGTCTACCGCATTCACTTTATTGGCAATGACGCAAGTCGTTCAACTTTGAGGAAATCAATAGGTAGCCTTTTCGGATATGATTTAATACCACGAAAAGAGGGTGATTCAAAACATGAAAAATTCAAACCGGCTGATGAAGAAAAGTTGACAAAATGGATGAAGAACAATCTGCTACTTGCCTTTGTTGAAAATGCCGACCCTGAGTCGATGGAAGACAAACTTATCGCAGAGCTGAATCCGCCTCTAAACCTGGACAAAAACGATAACACGGTGAATGCAGAGTTCAGAGCGTTGCTAAGTAAATTGAGACGCAGACATGTTATTGGATCAGCAGAACACTTCATTTCTTCTATGAAAACGACAACAATAAAAGCAAGAGCTACACAATCTTGTTATCCTATAAATGGAGTGAAAATAATCCAGAGAAACGTCAACTTTAACAGAGAAACCAACAATTATAAATGTAAGTTTAACGATAGCTCAACCTTTGAAATTTTAAGAGTAGAATGCTCTTATAATGGAGAAATAAAAGTGTATGAGATAGAGTCAAAATACCTGACAGGCAGAGATTCTATCACATTCTATGCCTATCAGGACGGTAAAACATTCACTATTGAATGGCAAAAAGCCGTTGCAGATTATATAAAGGAGATAAAGTTATGAATCTCTACCAAGTAGAAATAACAACAGACGCAGACTTCGTTACCATTACTGTTAATGCAGATGATGAAAACGAAGCTGTTTCAATTGGACTCGGTATGTTTGATGCAAGCCAATTAGACACAGCAGGCTCTTTTGTTGTAAATATCGCAGCCTTTCCGGCTTGTATTTAAAAAGAAATAAGTAGGTGTCTATTAGGGCAATCGAGTAGGAGGTAAACACTAATTATAGGTGTTTATCTCCTATTTTCGTGTTTACCGACCTCTCACACCACCGTACATG
>OIYG01000884.1_pt1 | contig 25579 bp, 24 predicted proteins | sample 1587861 | NCBI WGS metagenome assembly OIYG01 (sample SAMN03283272) | human gut metagenome | biome: human-associated habitat; material: feces | host: Homo sapiens | place: Peru | collected 2012 | reverse complement strand
TCTCCCTGTGCGCCGGTGTCGCCCTTGTCGCCCTTCTCACCCTTCGCGCCCTGCAAGGGGCCGTTGTTGACCCACGCAGAGGTCACGCCGTCGTAGATGTAAATGTCATAAGGCTCCGCCGTGCCGACGCCGTAGGCCATACCAGCCTCCGGGTTCGCCACCGCAGCGCTCAGTGCCGCAGCGGTCGCGTAGTATCCGAGCACCTTAAAGCCGGAACCGGTGTCACCCTTCGGCCCCTGCGGGCCTCTTGGTCCGGTCTCCCCCTGTGGGCCTGTCGCGCCTTGCGGGCCGGTCGCGCCCGTCGCGCCAGTTTCGCCCTGGTCTCCCTTGTCGCCCTTGGCTCCGCGTGATGGTTTCCCGGTGTCGGTTGTCCCGAGATACCAGTTCCCATTCGCGCCAATCGTCGGCGTCGTGCCGTCCGTGCCGGGGTCTCCCTTGGCTCCTGTGTCGCCCTTTTCGCCTTTCTCGCCGCGCTCACCTTGCAGTCCTTGCGCTCCCTGCTCTCCTTGCGCGCCGGTCGCGCCGGTGTCGCCTTTGTCGCCTTTGTCCCCTTTTTCGCCCTTTGCACCAGTTGCGCCAGTGTCTCCCTTGGCCCCAGAGTCGCCCTTCTCGCCTTTCGCGCCAGTGTCTCCCTTCGGCCCCTGCGGCCCCATGACGGAACCCATATCCAGCTCTTTTCCGTCCGTCAGCGTAAAGATCAGATGGCCGTCCGCCTCGCGGACTTCAATGCCCTTCACGCCTCGCGAGGTCTGCCCGCTCAACGTGATCAAAATACTGTTCGGAATTTCAACCTTCACTGTCTCACCTCATTCTACCCGGACTTTGTTGTCTCGCGCCAGCGTCGTCCGGTCTCCGTGCGAAAATTCCACGTCGTAGGTGTATCTGCCCTTCGGGAACTTCGCGCTGATCTCCGCGTCGACCACAAGCGTCACCTGATTGTTCGCGACGTTCGAAAACGTCTTGCTCCAAACCTCCGCCCGCGTGTCGTCGCGGAACGTGATCTTCACCGTGTCCGTCGCCCCAATGTCCACGGCCGCTCCGTCCTGATCGACAAGATCCGCCTGAATGACGACGCTGAATGTATCTCCGGCATACCAGCACAGCACGCCGTTCGAGATTCGCGGGCTTGCGTATGCTCCCGGAATTGGAATTCCCATTTTCATCAACTCCTTTCCCTCAGTGTAACAGCTCCACCCAGCAGATTCACCCCACGCCGCACTTGACGGCTCCGCCCTCCGCGCGCTATACTGTTCTTATCTCAAACAGGAGGAGAATATTTTATGCTGGACAAGAACGATTTGGCACTCATTCAGGATTTGCTCGACACACAGACTGCCCGCATGATGGATGTAATGGAGGCCCAGAAAAAAGAGATTCTTCAGGAGACCGCCGCCGCCACGCGCGTTCTTATCGAATCTTCAATTATGCCGAAATTCAATCTTCTCGCCGAAGGCCAACAGACGCTGCTTGAAACGCTCGCCCCGAAAAGCCGCGTGGAAGAGCTGGAGGAAGAGGTCGATTTCCTGAAATCCATTATCAAGCTGCACAGCGAGCAGATCGCTGAACTAAAAAAAGCCCAGTAAAAAACCGGAGCGGTCATCCCGCTCCGGTTTTTTGTTACTTGTCATCTTCCAGCCACTTGTCGATGTCCTTCTCTTTCTCCTTCCGGTCGTAGCCGATTGCGGCATAAGCGTCCAGCAGCAGCTTCTTCAGCCGCTTGCGCTCCGCGCTGTCCGCCGCAATGTACTGCTGCTTGTACTCGCTGGTAATTTCTCGTGCCAGCGTTTCAGCTTCTACGCCGTTGTCCAGATACTCCTTCGCCGCCTTGGCGACGTCACCGGCGCTTTCTACCGTGGAAAGGAAGCTGTCGTATTTCTTGTATCCCTTGCCTCCCTTCCACTCGCGGATTTTCCAGTAGGCGTCGTTCTCGTCGTCTGCAAAGTCGTTTGCGACGAGTTTCTGGATCGCTTTCTGCTCGCTGATTTTTCCCTCGCCGAAATCTTCCCGGATGCTTTCCTTGAGCTGTTTGTCCTTCGCGTCCTGGATCTTTTTCTCCATATACGCGATACGCTCTTTCTCGGTCATCGGCTCCATTTCCTCTTTGTCCGTATCATTGGCAATGACATTGTAGAAATAGTCCGCCTTGGCCTTGTCGCTCACGCCCTTGTAGCTCCCGAGGAAGATCTTCTTGTTTGTGTCTCCGTCGATCTTCTTGACCGCCTTGATGAAGGCGAATGTTTCCCGCTGATCCTCGTATTCCGTCATGGTCTCGTATGCCGTGGTCTCCTTGGCGTTCAGATTCTTAAACCCGCTTTCTACCCAGTCCTGCGCAGCCTTGGTCGAGCTTTTGCCGAATACAATGTTCGTCGTCCATGCCCGTATCTTGTCCGCCGTCGTGTCAGTGTAGACCGGGTATTGCAGGACGCGCTCGCCCTTGCTGTTCATCTTGTAGCTTCCGCCCGCCTTGGCTGCAGCAGCACCTTCGATGGATTTCTTGATCTGCCCGCCGCCAAACGGCAATACCCAGTATGCCGCCGGGTCTTTCAGCGACAGCAGCAGCTTCTCGGTTTTCTGCTTCGCATCCAGATCCTCGGACGCCGCAATGCTGATCATATTTCCGATATCCGGGAATGTACTGGTGTACGGCAGCTTGCCGCCGCCCACAAGATTCCCGACAAACGGCAGCTCCTGCCCGATCTCTGTTGCAAAATCGACCGTCGTGTTCAGCCAGTGTTCATCCTCATCCTTCTCCGTCCACCATTTCTGGCCTGTTGCAAGTGCGCGGATGGCATTATTCCGGTCGTGCCCGGAATAGCTTGCCGCACCCTCGATGATAAGATCGATTGGGTCAAGCATCGGTCGTCGGCCTACCACCAGTTCATAGAACTCATTGTAGATCCAGCTTTCCAGCGCAAATTTGAGCAGCGCCCATGCAATCGCGCCGACGCCTTTCTTCCGCTGTTCTGCCGGGAGATCTTTGAACACATACGAAAACGTGTTGTTCACTTCGAGTTGGAACTGTGTGAACATTTTCAGCAGCGGATTCCGGGATTCAAACAGTGTCGGCATCGCGCCCTTGCTGCGGTCTGCCATGACACCCGCCGCAAAATCGTCCGCTTCTTCCATCGCGCTTTCCTCGCTCATGCCGCGCTGAATGTTTTCCATGTACCGCGCCCGGACGATGACGTTGGAGGAATACCAGTCGATCAGCTCCATCGGCTTCGACAGCACCTTGCTCGCGTTGTCCGCCCAGCTGTTGACCAGCGTATCACTGCCCGCTCTGCTGGTAAGAAAGTCGCTCCGCTCTGCGAAATCATCATGTACCCATGCGTTCGCCGCCTGCTGGTACATTGCTTTCGCCACCGACGTGATCTTCATCTGTGCCGCCGCCTGCGCAATGACGCCGAAGTTTGTCAGCCACGATCCCGGATTCAGCGCCACCATATTTGCCGCAACCTTCGTCTGCCACTTCTTCAGGAAACTGTGCACCGACCGGTTCAGCAGCGATTCCACATCGCGGTCGAGCGTGCTTTTCTTGTTCGCAAGCAGATTGGTATACTCATCGACGTTCGCCACCCACAGAGACAGTGCATAGCGCCCTTCCCGCTTGATCTCGTCGATCTTATCTTTCTTGTCTTCCTCCGTCAGATTTTCGTTCGCGCGGATGGCGTCGATCTGTTCCTTGATTCCATCGTTCGATGCAAGGTAGCGCGCATTTCTCGCCAAGGCCCGCAGATTCTGAATGACGTCCGTGTAATAGATGACGCTCGCCGCGCCCTCGACGTACTTGTCGAATCCCTTCACCGCGTCGTATGCCGTGCGGAATCCCTTTCGTTCCTGTGCGTTGGCGAGCCACGGGATTCCTGGCCTGAAATTCTTTGTCTGTCCGTTGATCGTCGTGGGCAGCGCGTCAGGGCCGCGTTGTTCCTTCCGCTTTTTGAGCCACCATGTGAAGATTCCCTTCGCATCATTCGGCAAAACTTCGATCCCAGCCTCGACGCCCATTGCCATTCCCATGAGGTTCAGGATGCCGTCCGACGTTCCAATCCCGAAGTGTGGGAAATACCCCGCCCGGTAGTTGACCGGCGCATAGCCGTTTCGGATGCGCGTCGCGTTCATCATCTTGTAAAGCTCATCATAGATCTTGCGGAACTCTTTCACGGCATTTTGAATTTTGTCCTGATCCAACGCCGGGTTCTTGTTCCAGAGTTCTGAGACGATGCCCTCCCATTCTTCGAGGGTCTTTCCGTCCCGCTCCTTGATGCGCCCCTTGCCCGCTTCCATCACGCGGATGTTGTCCTGTGCCTCGCCGAGGATCTGCACGGCGGCGGCCTCGCTGACGATGTTTCCCTTTGCTCTGTTCCGGCTCAGCTTCAGCGCCTTTACGCGGGCGCGCAGATCGTTCTTCATCCGCGTGGCGTTCGCCGTCGCCTTCCGCACCGGTTCAAAATAGCCCTTGTTGACCGCCTCGGCGTTCTCCTTCGGCGCGATGTCGCGGACGTTTCGCGTCTGCGTCTCTCTGGCATACTGGAATCCGGTCTTCTTGTCTTTCCACTGACTGACGTCTCCAAGCGCCGTCTGCGCGTTTTTGTCCCGCTGTTCGTTGATGTGCTTGTTGTATTCTGCGATCTTCAAGGTCGTCAGATCATAGTCCGCCTTGGCCTCATAGACCGCAAGGATAGAAGCCGCGTTCTCCATCCCTGCCACGCTCTCCGGCCTAATGTCGCCGCGCAGCAGCCGGTTCACCGTGCGTCGGTCTTCCGCTGTCAGGAGATGCTTCTGCGCCTCCCGCTCATAATTACGCCTCTGATCGGCTTGCAGATTATAGAGCGCCTGCACATCCTCTTCCGTCGTCGGCCCTTCATAGACCTTCTCCGTCCGCTCCTGCGCCTCGGCGTAACGCCGCGCCACGCGCAGATCGCCCATCATGTCCCGGACGTTTGCCTCGAAATCGACCTGTGCCGTCCGCTTCCAGACCGCAGCGTTCTTTCCATCGTAGCTGCGCACGTTCTCTTTCGCGGTCGCCATGCGGTTCGCGCCCATCAGCAAAAGCATTTCCTGCTCCGCCGCATCAGTCACGCCGCGCGGGAACAGCTCCGGAATCTTCCGGCTCATGATCTCATAGACCTCGCTCAGAGACTTCCCGCCGGATTCCACCACGTTCAGCTTTCCTCTGGTGCGCTGCTTGAACTGCTCGTAGTTTTCAAGTGCCGCCCGCTCCTCTGCGCTCAGCGTGATCTCCGTCATCCGAAGTTGCGGCGCGACGCGCTCGATCTTCTCATAGAACGCCTTTTCCAGCTTCACGCCCTCTTCATAGACCTTTTCAAACGTTTTGTCCATCGTCTCTTTCGTGACGTCTCCGGTCTGGAGGTATTCGTTCGTCAGGTCGTCAAGCAGTTCCCGCGTCTTCTTTACGTTCTGCCCGAACGGCATACGGAAGCTCCGTTCGAGTTGGTAGAGGAAGTCATTCTGCGCTCTCCGCAAATAGGTCTGTGCCCGCTTCGGGATCGTGTTCAGCGTATAGCCGCCCTTCGGCACTTCCTGTTCCTCGGTCTGTTCCTGCGCCTCCTGCTCCGCATCTGCCGAGAATTTCCCATTGACATTTTCGACGTTCCGTGCTACCCTTGATTTAGGCAAGTCACCATTATCCGACCGCGTTTCATCCACAAGGGATGAAACGAAAGAGTTGGTATCGGTGACTTGCTCTATTTTGGTCATGCCATAGAACGTTGCGCCCATATCAGAGAGACCGATGTTGAATACACCTTCAAATGCTCTCCCGCCCACAACAAATGTGGTTTTATAATAATCAAACCCATCCGTTGCAAACGCATGATTTTTGTGATCGTCGGAGTGTCCGACATATTCAGCCGCTTCCAGCATTTCATCCAGATTGGCCGCAGCGCGCATCTTCGCTTGGAATACTGTGTCGCTATATTGGCTCCCATCATACGCATATTTCTTCGCGCCGTCGAAACTGTATTCTCCGCCACGCCGACGAACCGTCACAGCTGCATATTCTCCGAGCGGAAGCGTCTGGCCGGAGAATTCCTCCTGAATGATCTCTTTCGCCAGCTTTGCGGCTTCCTTGTTGTTCAATCCGATAAACCGCCCCTGTTGCCGATCTACCAATACATACTTCCGGCCATCCTCCGACGTTTCCAAACTGAACTTTCCTTCCGGCGGCGCTCTGGCGCTGTCGGTTTTTTCTGTGCTCTGGGTCTTTTCATTCGTCTGCCACAGCGCATCCATAGCTTCCTTCGAAAGTCCGCCGAACCGCTCGATCCCGGCATAAGCGTCCGCGCAGATTTCCTCGATGTAGTGCGACAGCTCTTCCTCGGTGTAGCATCCTTCGTAAGCCTCGGCATACCTCCGGGCCAGCGCTTGCAGCTTCTCCTTGCCGAGCTTCTTTGTGATCTGCTCCCGCACCGCATCCAGCATATTCGGTGCGCGGTCTGCCATGTTGTGGAATTCTTCATGCCGCCCGATCTGCTCCGCGCTGAGCCGGTTGTCGTTCGCTCTGATCCACACGGAATCCCCCATCGACACGCCGTTCATGTACCGTGTCACCTGGGATGCCTGATTGACGACGCCGATCTTCCCGACAAAGAAATGCACATTTTGGACGCCATTCTTTTTCAGGTACTCCGCCGTCTCCCGCAGCGCCGGTGTCCAGAGGCTTTCCGGCACTTCCTGAAAGCTCTTTTCCGTCGAGCCGTTTTTGATCCCTATTTCTTTTCCGCTGAGGTAGGGCTGCTTTGCATTGCGGACACGATTTTCGATGTCAGCGCGTTCCGCTGCCGCGCTCCTTTGCTGGGATCGCGTTTCTGTGCGGCCTGTGCCCGCTGCCACGCTTCCACTCTGCTTTCCGGAATCCACACCTGCATCCCGTTTGCCGCCGTCATCAGCAGCCGCTTCTCCTGTTCTGCCATTTCCGTTTTCCTTTCCGGCGGCCCATGCCGCCTGTGTGATCTTCGGCTGTACGCCCTGCGCGGCTCTCTGCGCCACGTTCAGAGCCGCACCGCTTGCACCATATTGATAGGCCCGGTTCACCGCTTCGGCGTACTGCGCCGCGCTCAGCTCTCCACCGCCCCTTCTGATGTACGCAGTATAGCCCCGCGTGACCGTATCCGTCAAGGGTGCGCTCCATCCATACTGCGCCGCCGCCTGCTGCACCGTGCGGCCCGCGCTTCGCTCTGACTGGCGGTCAAGCGTCTCGTCTGCCCGCTCCTGCTGGCTCCGCAGCCGCTCCCGCGCATTGGCCGCGTCCTGCATGGCCGCCGCATCCTCTTGGATCTTCCGCGCGTTCACGCGGTCTGCTTCGCTCCGGTTGATGGCCTCATCATTGTCCAGCACATCCAGCGCGGCTTCCGCCTGCTCGTGCGTGATCTCTCCGGCGTCCTCCGCGTCAAAGATCGCTTTCCGCTGCATATTGCGGCCATAGTCCGCCTGCGACTGCTCCACGTCCTCCACGGCCTTTTCGTATTGGTTGTAGGCTCTGCTGCTCTGCGCGGCCTCCGCCGCCTCCTGTGCTGCCTGTGTCTCCCCGGCGTCATCCATGGCAGAGAGCACCCGCCCGATATCTTCAATATCCGGCGTCCGGCCATAGTCCAGCTTCTCCTGCACAATGGCCGCAGCCTCGCGCACTTCCGCATTTTCAGACTGCGCGCCCTGTCCCGCGAGGATCTTTGCATAATACTTTGTCTGCCGCTCCTGTTTCGCCTGTGTCAGCCCGCCCGGCATCCCGGCGAGGTCGCCAAGCGCCGCGAGGAACACGCCGCCGAGGAACGAATTGCCGAGGCTTTCCCATGTCACCGAGCCTTTCAGGCTTCCGTTCAGCACCAGGCTCTGGAACGTCGGTTCCAGCAGCTCCGCGATCACTTCTTCCAGACCTTCCGACACGAAGTCAAACGCCTTGCTGTCCAGCACCTTCATGACCGTCTTGCTTTTCGTCAGCTTCGCCACGGCGCGGTTCACCAGTCCCACATCCTCATCGTAGACCGGATTTCCGCCGAACAGCTTTTCCGATAAGATCTCCACCGCTGCGTTTTGCAGACCAATGATAACAGCCTGTGTGTCCGTCGCGCCTTCGTTGTGCGCATCGAGCATCGCATTTCCGCCCGCTCGAATTCCCATCACCGTCAGCGGTGTGAGCGCGCCGCCCGTTGCCGTGGACACCATCAAGTCTCCCACCATCGCCCCAGCGGACGGAAGCTGCTGCAAGATCCACGTCCCGACCGGGCTGTGATCCTGAAGCACCTCGTTCATGACCCGGTTATAATCATCCTGCCACAGCTGCGCATCTGTATAGTCATACTCCGTCGCCATCCGGTCTGCCAGCGAGCGCAGTTTGTCCGCGTACCGGTCGCCGCCGAGCGCGTGCAGCGTCGCAGAATCCGCAATGTCGCGCAGCGCCCACGCGACGCCCTGATTGAGCTTCGTTTCCGCGACGTTGTGCGCCATTTCAAACCCGCTCATCGACTGCGCATTGCCGCCCTCATAAAATGCCGTCAGCGCGTCATCCGCAAAATTCCCCGCCTTTTGCAGCCATCCCGGCGCGACGCGGTTCTTCTGCCGTTCGAGTTCCTTCTTTTCCTGCTGCAAGGCCGCATCATATCCAGACGCGCCGCTCCGCGTCCATGCGTCCTTCTGCTGTTCGTCGATCTCATCGATCCGCGCCTGCATCTGCTCCGCCGTCCAGCCCGCATATTTGTCCTGCTCGGCCTGTCGCGCCGCCTGTTTTCCAGCCTTGTATTCCTCCTGCCCCTTCCAGTATGCGCGGTCGTCCAGCGAGCGGCGCTGTTCTTGCAGCGCCTTTTTTTCCTGCTGTAAATCGGCATCCCAGCCGGAATAGCCGTTCTGCGTCCATGCAGCCCTCTGGCGCGCGTCGATCTCCGCGATCTGCCGCTGCACGTCCGCGCTCTCGGCCCGCAGCGTGTCAGAGCTTTTCGCCTGTTCTGCTTCCCGCTTCGCCACAGCCTCATCATACCCGGCATACACGCCACGCAGATAGTTGTCATACGAGCCATACTGTTCCTGCATCGCGCCCGACCGGTTGAATTCCTGCTCGCTCAGCTGCTCTTTGCGCTTCTGCTTCCGTTCCTCTCTCCAGTCTTCGTTTTCATGAACTGTTTTCAGTTTTCCGCTCTCTTGCGCAGCTGCGGCTTCTACGTTCTTATAGACATTTGTATTCAGGATCTTCTGCTCCGCCGGAGTCAGTTTCTGCCCGCTCAGCTGTTTTTGCCATAGCTCCTGCTGTTTCAGCGCGTATGTATAGTTCTCATAGGCTGTCCGGCGTGCTCCCTGCCCATATCCGCTGCGTTCGTATACTTGCGCTGTGTCCTGCATAGCTTCTGTTCTTGCTTCGTATGCTTGTGTCTGTTTCCTTTGTGCCTCTAGACGCAATGCTTCCCGAAACTTTGCATACGCATCATAATTTCTGTCCTCCGCATTATATTTTCTTTGCTGCATGGTCTGCGGAAAACTGGTAGACTGCTCATATTCCCGCAGCGCATCCGCGCCGCTCCGCTTCCATGTGCCGCTCTGCGTCTGCTCCTGTTGCTGCATCTGCGCAGCTCCGATGTTTTTCGCATAGCTGCTCGACTGCTCGTACTCCCGCAGCGCATCCGCGCCGCTCCGCTTCCATTTCGCCATAGTTCCCCCTTATTCCAGCGGAATTCCAAATCCCGCCTTGTTCAAGATACTCGCCAGTTCGTTGTACTGCTTCTTTCCTGTTGCATTACCAAGATTGAGCTGATGCACGATTCCTTGGAATAGCTCGTATGCCTTGTCCTTCTGCCCCATCGCCAGCCATTCATACATCCCTCGCTTGAGCTGATCATACGTTTTCGACTGTACGCCACCGGCCCCGCCTTTGTTGTAGGTGTTGTCGATGTAGCCTTTTCCGCTCTGTGTGGTCGTCTCCTTGCTCTTGCTGCTCCCGCCGGAGCCGCTGCCCAATCCGCCGCTTGCCCTGCTCTGCGCCGCGAGCTGCTGCAAATAGGCGCTGTTCTCGTTCGCCGCCTTCTGCGACCAATAGCTGAGCTGGTCGCTCCACTGGTTGTAGTCCCGCGAATAGGCGCTGTCGTAGGCGCTGCGCGCGTCGGAGAGGTCGGAGTAGTAGTCGTTCACTGTGTCGCGGTACCGGCTGTACGCCTGATTCTCGCGGTCGCTGAGCAGTCCATACTGGTTGTAGAGGTCTGTGCCCTCGTCGCGGTAGCGGTTGTATGCCGCATTGTAAAGATCCGGCACAATGTCGTTCAGGTTTTGCAGATAGGCATTGTACGCCTGCTGCCCCACCTGCTCGCCGTAGGTGCTGCCATAGCCGCCGGTCAGCGCCGCCGCCTGGCCCATCGTGTCCTGCATCGCGAGCCGCCCCTGCCGCTGGTACTGCTCCCTGTACTGCTGATATACCGGGTCTGTCCCGAGGTCATAGCTGAACGGCTTCCGGTTCGCGATCCGGTTGTAAAGCTCCGTCAGCTCGCCGTCCCACTGGCTTTGATATTCTCCCGGTCTGCGGGACTGCACCTGATTGAGATACGCCTGCGCTTGCTGCACAGCGGAGCCGGGCGTGTAACCGCCTTCCAGCCCATTGATTCTGTTTTGCGTATACCCGCTCACGCCCTGCGAGAGCAGCGGACTTTGCCGCTGCGTATATTGCCCCTTGTAGTTGTAGGTCGTCTGTTTCTTGTTGCTCACCTGGCTCTGGTAGCTGCCGTCCGCGTTGACGCCTGTAATTCGGTATGTTCCACCGCCGGTCACGACCTCGTCGCCCGCCGAAAGGCCGGCCGGCGCCTTTCCGTTTTCTACGCGATAAATTGCCATGTCTTCACCCCTTTACAGTTTGAAATACGTTGCCGCCTGCCGCGGCATGTGCTCCTGATTGTATGCGTTCCAAAATCCCTGCCAATAGCTGTTGTACTTGGCAGCGGCGTTGTTGTACTTCGTCATCTCGCCGTTCGCGTCGCAGATCTTCATCTCCAAATACCACCGGTAGATGTCCTCATACGGGAACGGGATCATCAAAATCGTGTCGAGGTCTACCCCCGGCGGATAGCCTGTAAACTCGCCCATATCCTCTTCCCGCTCATGCGCCCGGAATACCTCACGATCTGCAATGCCGTCCAGCTCCCCGAGCCAGTGCACCTTGTCATCCTCTCCGTACTGATTCGGCATCAGCCGGTCAATCATCTCAATCGCTTCTCGAATTCTCATACTTCACCTCCTATGAAAAAGAGGGAGCGGCACACGCTCCCTCTCGTCATGCCGCAAAGGGCACTATGTTGTTATTTCGGCGCGTCCGCGCGGTTCGCCTCGAACGCCTCCTGCTGCGCGGTCATTGCCTCCATCAGGCACTCATAGATCGGCAGCGGCACTTCCGTCATCCTGCCTCTCGGGACTTGGAATGTCCTGCCGTTCACCGCGCAGAACTGAGACTGTTGTTCGTTGCCTCCCGCTCTCGGAAGTAAAATCGATCTCATGTCCTTCCACGGGTCATAAGCTTCCGCTGCTGGTGCGGCTGCTTCGACCACAATTTCGGTCGATTCTGTTTTTCCCATAGTGATTCTCCTTCCTTAGTTCGCCGGATCGGTCTCAGAATACGCGCTCGTGCTCTCGATGCGCACCATGCGGTCATCATAGAGGATCATCGCCGCGCCCTCGTACTTGTAGCCGACTGTGCTGAACTGTTCCAGCGGACCGCCAACTTCGCCCTTGGTCTTGACGATCATCTCCATGTTGCCGCCGTCCGGGTCGATCATCGCGAAGGCATCCTTGCCCATGATGATTGTAGAATACACGCTGTAATAGACCGCCGGGTTGCCGCTCGCAGCAGCCGTCTTGACCGGGCAGGTGCTGTCGTTCCAGATCTTCTGGTTCGTCGATTCGACCCAGCGCACACCGTGCAGCTCTCCGATTTCATTTTCGAAGATCTCTCTTGTCGCTTCGTACTGATGCACCTTGATCCAGTCCTTATCTTCCCGAAGGTCGTATGTAACAGACGGATGAATGATGCCGATATACTTTCCGTCGATGGTCGGCGCGTGCATCTTCTTCAGGGCGGTCACGGCCTTGTTGACCTCGGTCGGCGTCAACTTGCAGGTCAGATCCAGCCCCGAACGGCTGGTGACCTCTGTGTGCTCACCAGTCGTGGCGTTCACCTTGTCGCAGTATTGCTTCACCGTACCGCCGATGATTTCATTGCGCACCATCTTGTCAATGCTCATGCCGCCGGAAGCGCCGAGTTCTTCTGTCGCACCGACGATCGCGTTATCGATAGCATGCAGTTCCAGCTGGTCAGAAATGGTGACATACAGGCCCTTCTGTACGATGTCCTTCGTCATGCTGGACATGCCGAGCTTCTGGCCGGTCGGGATGACGCCTTCGGTCAGCGTCTCCGCCTCCGGCAGCGTGTTCCATTTGCGGAACTCGACGCTCTTGCCGCGGTTGCGCGGAAGCGCCTGCTTCTTGGCAAGCTGTGCAAAGATCAGCTCCGGACGCGCATTTTCCAAAAGCTGCGTGTCGTAGAACGTCTTCATCGTCGGCGTCAGTTTGTTGGTCGTGTCAAACGCCGTAGTCGTACCGTCGTATGCGTTCACATAGTTGCCGGTCGCGTTGACCAGCGTGCCCGCATCCGCGAAAAACTGGAATCCAATTTTGCTGTTACCCATGATTTTTTCCTCCTTCTGCTCAGAGGACGATCTTTTCCCCCCTCTGAACTCTTCTGATGATCTCCGCACGCTGTTCCTTCGTCCAGCTGCGCGGGTCGTTGTTTGTGAATTGCCCGCCGTTGGCGTTCCCGCCAATCTCTGCAGGCCGTGCGCCCTGCGCCTGTATGGTCTGCATGACGTTGTTTCTCGCCTGTGCTGCCACCACCTGCGCTTGCGCTGCCTGGATCTCTGCCATGTGTACCACTTCGTAGGCTGTCTTCGGTGGGACGTTCGCCGCAATCAGCCGGGCGAAGTCTTCGTTCGCCATCTCGGCTTCAAAGCTCGTCCCGTACTGCCCGGCAACATCCCGGTCAAATGCCGACCGGATGCCGTTGAACTGCTCCTGAAGCTGGTACTCCTGCAGCTGGCGGCGCATCCCTGCTGTTTCCGCGCGAGAAGCATACTCGCTGCGTACCGCGTCCGCCGTCGAGCCGCGTTCCATGGCTTCTGCTTCGTAGAGACGGTTGTCTGCGCCAAACTTCTGCGCCAGCGCCGCATAGTCGATCTTTCTCGGGTCTGAGGTGTCAATTCCATAGAGCACGCCCAGCCGGTCGACCACCGGAGCCATCGCTTCGATCTGCGCCTTCATCGCCCCCTGCCCTTTGAGTCGCTGTTTCACGGCCTTCTGCACCGCCGCACCGACTGCGCTGTCGTACTGCTGCTTGTACTTTCCCGCGATCAAGCTCTCAAAGGTCTCCTCCTGCTGTCCCTGAGCGTCCGGGACGTTGGCCTGCTGCTGCGGCGCTTGCGCCTGCGCCGGAGCTACCTGCCCGCTCATCTGCTGACCGGCGACGTCAGCCGCGCCCACCTGGGGCGCTCCTGCCATAAGTTCATCCATAAAGCAAGTCCTTTCTGACTTTCTAATTTCAGTCTACCATGCGTTTTTTGTGATTTCACCCCACGCCGAAAGAAACGATCTGCAAACCATTGAAGTGTTTGCAGATCGGTTTTTTATTCCGGCTGCGTGGCCTTCTGCGCCTGCTCCCGCGCGTTCTGTACCTTTGTCGGCTCCTGCTGCTCTCCGGTTTTGATCTCTGCCAGCTTTTCATCCTGCGGAGCCTGCACGGCCTGTCCGCCCTCCATCAATACCTGTTCGGCCAGCGCCTGCCCGAGCGAAGGATCATATCGATCTGCCACGGCAAGCGCCATCTGCTGCCACTGCGCCAGTCGCTCCGCAAGGTCTGCGTTCTCCTGAATCTTCTGCACGATGCTGTCCTTCCCGTCGAAGTCCATCATGTCCAGCGTCGCGAGCGCCTGATCCACCATTTGCGGTTGGAAGAAGCCCAGCTGGAAGAATTGCAGCGCCAGCTCGTTCTGTGCCATCGCCGTATACTCGCTCGCCTTCTGTGCCGAAACCTCGATATCAAACACCGGTTTTCGCATCCCGTCCGGCTGCCCGTCCTTGCCATAGAGCGGCTGCATCTGCAACCCTTGGTTGGAATACTGCACGAATTCTTCCGCGCCGCGCTGCCCCACAATGCGGAACTGACGCGGCAGATCGTAGAATTGCCGAATTCGCTCAATCACCATGCGGATGAGCCGCGCATAAGCCCGGTACGACGATTTTGTGCTGTCCTTGCTCGACCGGCCCGATGCTTCCTGCAGCGCTGCGATCGCGCTCGCCGCCGTCACACCGGAGCTCGTCGCGCCGTTGTTGACGTCCGTATTGCCGGTCGTCCACTTCAGTTCTTCGATCTTGTTCTGCAGGATCGTGATATAGTTCCCGTTCAGCGGGCTCACCTGGATCTGCATCAGCGAATCCTGGCCGAGGTTGCCGTCCACGTGCACAAAAGGCTTCGTCCAGTCCGCAAATTCTTCCTCGTTTACCGCGCCGTCGTTGCGCCGGAACCACCGTGGCGACGCCGCCATGATGGCGTTCTTGATGATCGCCTGATTCATCCGGTCGATCTGCTCCTGCGCGCTCTTGCCGATGTCGATGTATCCGTAGCCTGCAATGCTGCCCTCCACCGGGAACAGCGCATCCACCACAAACGGATAATCCCCGTCGTCGTAAAGGCCCGTCTCCGCCATGGGGCTTCCGACCGGCGTCTGCACCACGGAGCCGTCCGGCATCTGCTGCGTGCTGTATTTCTGCTCGCCGTCGTTCTCGGTCGCCAGCAGTACGTTGTCTCCGACGAATTTGCAGAAATGCAGCACACTCTTGCCGCCCCGCCACTTCTTGTAGTACCAGTCCACCACCATGCTTTTGTTGTCCGTCGGCACGGTGTCATCTGTGTTGTACTGCTGCATGATGTTGCCGGTCGATTTCAGCTTTCCTTCCAGCTCCGGATACTTGGCCGTCAGGATGTCGTTGTCGACCAATTCCGTCACAAAGACGTTTTTCGATTTCTGAATGTCTGTGATCCCCGGCTCCCAGAAAAAGCTCAGAATGTCTACCGCGTTCACGGCGATGTCGCCGATTCCATTCAGCTTGGAGCTGTCCCAGCTCACGTGCCAAACGAGCGTCCCCTGCTTCAGCTTCGTCCACTGGCTGTCCGAGTAGACTTCCTCGAAATCGTTCTGTTCTAGGATCACCGGCAGGATGGACGAGAGCCGCTTGGCTTCTCCCCGGTCGTCCGGCTCCCTTGGCCGGACGGCGGGCGCGGGGTATGCCGCAATCGCGTCCGCGTGCTTTCCCATGATGACGTTAAAGAGCCACGCACTCGCCCACTTATCGTCCATCGGGTTTCCCTTCTGGATCTGCCGCCAGCTCTTGAGCCGCCACCAGTTTTCGCTCGCCGTCACGCGCGCTTCGAGGTTTGCCTTGCCCGCCTTGTATTTTTGCAGCGTGGCAAACGCCTGCCGCACCTGCGCTTCACCGATTGGCTGCGTCAGCACCGGCGCGCTCTGTTCCATCATCTCATTTTCCATCTGTCGCTTCCTCCGTCTCCTGCGCGGCTTCCGCTTTGATCTGCATCTCCGCCAGCGCGTGTGCCTCGGCCAATAGATTTTGCAGGATCAGCTCCACGACCACCGGCGGCAGCTTTGCCGCGTTGATCTCCGTAATCAGCTTCTCCCGAAGCGTCCGCACCTCTGTCCCGAATTTCATTCTGTCTCGCCTCCTGTCAATACGATGTTCACCATGTAGATCTTCGACCTGGCATCGTAGGACGCGTTCACGCTCTCCGCCTTGCGGTATGTCCCAATCAGCGGAATCTCCTGCTGTCCGTCAATCACCTTGCAGCTTGCAAAGCTCATGCCCTCCACGCCCGTCAGATCTGGGAACTGCGCCCCATCTCCGACCTCGAAGCTGTTTGTTGCGGTCATCTGTGCCCGCTCGACCAGTGTTTCGTAAAAATTCGTGATCGGGATCTGCTTTTCATCAAGTTTCAAAATCATTGTCATTTCCTCCCTATGACGCATTTTTGGCCGTAATAGCTCTGTTGATAGCTTCCTTCAGCGCAGCATTATCGTTTGCAAACTGCGCCGCGCGATATGCCGGTAGTTTGCTCACCACGACTGCCGGTGTCACGGTTCCCGCGCCGCTCAGCGCCGCAATCGCCGCCCGCATCTGATTGAAGTGGTTCGTGCTCAATGCCGCGCCCGCCGTAGCCGTCGGCACCGACGCCGCCGTTCCGCCGCAGTCGGCCACCCGCTGCCGCAGCGTGTTCCATGCCGCCGCCGTAATCGTCGAAATCAGGCTGCCCGCCGCAATGTTCGCCGCATCGTTGCTTGTCCATGCAAAAGCCGCAATCAGTGCCTTTGTCGTCGCCGATACCGACGCGCTGTCTGCATACGTGGCCGTGCTGCGGATCGTGTGCCGGATCATGAAGTAATACGTTGTGCCTGGACTGAGACCCGCCACCGTGACCGGCGAGGTGCTGACCGTCCCATACGACACATACGCCCCCGCGCTCGTCCGGTAGAAAAGCGTCCAATATCCGTCCGTTGCATTTCCGCCGTTCGCGCTCCAAGCGACCGTCGCACTGTCCTTTGTCACGCTCACGCCTGTAATTGTCGGCGCAACCGGCTTCGGCCGCTCCGTCGCCGTAATCATGATTCTCCGGTCAAAACTGGTATCTGTGATATCAAATGTAGTTGCTGGGCCAAACCATCCGCTCTGTCCTGAACGGTTGTAATAAAGCGAGTATGGCGCACCATAACCATCCAGTGGATTTAACTGAGTAAAATTAACTGTATCGCCGGATACGACTTGCATACTTTGTACCCCGCCACTTGTCGCAGTGACCGTTTGATACGTGCCGCGGCTGGATGACATGCGAAAACTCGACATTCCTGTCCCGCAATAGCCAGTTACCGTCGTATGTGTAACAGGTGGCTGTGTGATGTACGAGACTGTATTTGTATCAGTGTTCTGTGGCTCCTGCCCCGGAGCATAGATGTGTACGTAAAAATGATACGTGCCCGCGTTCCCCACATAGCTGCTGATGTTAAACGACCACATTGTCGTCGCGGCCTCGCGTGTCCCGCTTTCCGGCTGGCGCACGAGTGCGGTGTAGCTCGTGCTTCCCGGATAGAGGCAGTAGAGCATCATCGCGTACTGCTGTCCGACCGTCAAGCCGGTCACGTTCAGCATGGTTCCCGAAATGGATGCTGTCGCCATACGCAATCACCCGAACACCGGCACCACGCCGACCACGCCGGGTGACACGAATTTAATTGTCCCATCCGCGCGGAGCTGGATGCTCGCCGTCTTTCCTGCGTTCTGGATGAAGATGTCGCCGCTCGTCGAGCGAACGCGCACCGCCGCGCCGCTCAGCTCCGTCGCATATCCCTCCGGTGCCGAGCTGGACGGTGTAAACTGCAGTCCGCCCGCTCCGTCGACATACATCTCGCCGCCGCGCATACTCGTACCGCCAACCGTCAGGCCGGTGACATTGCCAAGGCTGTCTGTAATCGCGTCGATCTGCGCCATGATTGCTTGCAGCTTTGTCTGGACGCTCACGCCGCCGAGCTGCAAGTCCGTCGCGTTGATCGTTCCGGAGATTGTCGCGCCCTTCGCTGTCATCGCGCCGCTCGCGTCCACCTTGAAGTCGCTTCCAAGGCTCAGTCCGCTGGTACCGAAATACAATCCGTCCGACGCGCCCCACTTCTTGTTCGTCCGGTAGATGCTGTCCTCTGCCACCGTCCATGGGCCAATCACCGATCCGCTCGCCGCTGTCAGCGTGCCGGAGAGCTTCGCGTCCGTCGCTTCCAGCGTCCCGGACGGAAAGTGCAGCTTCTTGGCCGACAAATATGCGATCTCGTCGCCGCCCTGCCAGAATGTCACCTTTCCCGGTGTCACGGTCACAAGTTCATTTTTCGTCTTGTCGATGACCGTGTTCCCACTGCTCACAGTTGTCTCGATGTTGCCGACGCCCACGCCGTAGACCGGCACTGCGCCGTTGTAATAGAGCAGCCCGGTCTTCACATATTGCTGTGACTTCACCGTGAAATCATTGTTGATGCCCGCCGCGTAGTCATAAAGCTGCCGGATGCCGAATTCGTTTCCGTCAATGGTCATCGTGGCTTTCTGCCAATACTTCCCGAAGTCCGATACCGCGACATAATTGCCCGAGAGCTGCGTCTTGAAGCTCTCGCTGTTCGCCGCGGCGTAGTCCGCCGTCTTGATAATCAGCGCCTTGAGCTGCCCAAAATTCCCGAGCTGCGTCTTCCGCTCAGCGTCCGGCAGGCTGTCCGCATCAATGGCCCGCGACACTTCCTGCAGCACCGCGCCCGCCGACCAGTCCGCGAGGTTGAGCTGATCCGTCAGCGTGCAGAGGTAGCGCCGCATGGATTCCAGCTGTTCCCCGCTCGTCTTTCCGGCAATGGATGGGTACGCCAATTTCATGCTGCCCATCGTCGCACCTCCTTTCTCATGCGTCGCTCCCCGCTTCCAGCACGCGCGTCAGGCCGTATAGCTTGATCTCGCCCTTGCCCGTCATGCGGAATTGCAGATGGTCGCACCGGCAAGGTCGAATCGGCAGCAGGAACGTCCGCAGTCCTTTCCCGTCCAGATGTCCGCTGTGCCGCCACTGTCCGTCCGAATCGTACTGAATCCAGAAGTCCATGCTCGATCCCTTCGGAAGCTGCATCCGCAGATCGAGCCGCGTGATGTACTTCTTCCCGGCAAGGCCATAGGTCATCATCCCTGTTTCCGCCATCCACTCGACGGCCCCTTCCAGCTGTCCCGCCGACCCATACAGACAGTCTACGTGCTTCTCGCTGTCCAGGCAGTAAAGCTCATCGTCCACGCGGGCAAACTCTGCCGCGTGCAGGCCGTCCTCCTTGTGCCAGATCCCGCGCCGCGTGTCGTAGCAGAAGAGCGCCCAGACGTTTTCTCCATCCCGCATCGAGATGTAATACTTCCCGCGCACCCCTCCGGCCACGGCCTCATAGTAGAGTGTGTTTCCGAACGCGCTGCCGATGTTCTCCGGCATCCCGCCCGTGTAGACGCAAACGCCCATGCGCGACTTGTAATAGAGCCTGTCATCTACCACAACGAGGCTCTTTTCCGATCCGCGCTGCACGCCCTCACATTTCTGCACGACGACCTGATGTGCGCCCTGTGCAGATGGGTAGACCCGGTGGAAGCAGTCCTCCTTGAAGAAGATCGGGCTGTCGGCCAGCGTCGCCGCGCCCGTCCATCTCCCATCCGTGCCGCAGCTCGCGCGCCAGCTGTCCGTCGCCACGCCCTCGTAGCACTCCCAGTTCTTGAAGTCCCCGAGCTTGCAGCAATAAATCTCGTTCACGGTCTCGCCGTCCACCACGCCATACTTGCAGCCCCAGAGCCTGTTTCCGCTCTCTGTCACATAGTCCATGTCCGGCACCTTCCGCTCGGTCTTTATCGTCCCGCTCGTCAGCTCCGTCGTCTGGTCGACAAGGCCCACGATTACGATGTAGCTTTCCGCCACGTCGTAGAGAATGTGCGAGCCGTTGAGCGCTTTCACCTGCTCACTTCCGGTCAGCCCGCTCAGCTGGATTCCATCGTACTTGGAAAATCCCTGTCCGATGCCGTCCGCCGCGAGCTTGAGATAGACCGTCGGCACCGACACCCATTGCGAGGTTGTCGCCGCGTACTGCTTGAGCGTGTGCACGCTCCCGCTTGTGTCGATCCAGTATTGGCCGTTTGTCGCGTTCTCCGGCTGATTGCTCTGCGTATAGCTCACCGTGATTGCCGTGCCGTCCACCGTGCAGAGCGAAATGCCGAGCTTCCGGCTCGCGCCAAGCGCCACGCTGTTTGCGTGCCCCATGTAGCCGTTATCCGAATACTTTTCCGTGTTGAAGTAAATGCCGTCCGGGAAGATGCAGAGATACGCGCCCATCGACACGATCTGCTTCTTCCCGCTCGTGATCTGCACCGCTGTCATATACTCGGCCATCGAATAGCCGGAGATGTAGAGCTGTTGGTTGTCGATCCAGCAAAGCGCATCCCGCGAAATAAGCGCCTGTGGGCTGTTCAGCTGCCGGTCAAAGCTCCGCTTCGGCCTCTGGCTCAAAAGCGGGTAGTGCTCCGAGCACAGATTTTTCATGTCGTAAAACTCGCCGTCTCCAATTTCGAGATTGTGGTTGTAGCCCCCGAAGACCTCCGTCGTGACGGTGCTCTTCTCTGTGTCCGTCAATGCTGGCATCAGCATCGGCCCCACCCCTTTCATTCATGTATTCACCGTTATGCACCCATCCCCCGGTCTTTCCACCGGGAATTTTTGTGCCTTCTCGCATATTCATTCGCTTTTCTGTGCATATTTCTCAGTGTTTTTTCATCTGGTTCAGCGGATCAGCCCAAATCGGCAGCGCCGGAGCCGTCTGCATCGGGCGAATCGGCCTGCTCATGCAGAAGTACCGCCATTCGTCCGCCACATGATCCTCCATGCTTGTGTCGAGATCTTCAACCTTGTGTTCGTCGTATACCAAAATCGGGATCGTGCGGATAAACGCCTCGCAGTTGCGGAAGACGTACATCCGCGGGTATCCGTTCTCATCAAATTGCAGCCGGTAGTGGCATTGCATCCATCCCGCGATGCGCTCGTTATCGCCCTTCGAGAAGTACAGGCCGTACCGTGCCGCTGTCTGCTCGATGCTCTCGCCGCGGCTCGCGTCCCAGATTGCCGGATCTGCAATGCCTGTGATGTCCTTTCCCTTGAGCCATGGGTGCTGCCGCTCGATCTTCGCGATCTCCGCAAACTGCTTGTCCGGTGTCCATTTCACACCCTCGTTCGGTGTCTGCGTGCAGCCGTACAGCTCCAAAATGCGGTAGATCACGCCGTCATAGTCTACCGCCCACCATGCGCAGGAGAACGGTTTCCCATAGCCGAAGTCGTAGCTCCGGCAGATCGTCCACCCGCTCGGAATCTCGAACGGATCGATAACGTGCGTTCCCTGCCTTGTCTGGTAGCCGTCCGGGTTGTTGACGAAATCCTCGAAGAACTGTCCCTCGTAGACGTCCCATCGCCCGTCGAGCCACGCTGCCCGCAGCTTCGGCGGCAGATTCTCCAAGCTCCGGATGTAGTCCGGCTGCTCCCGCAGTAGAGCCTTGTTGTCCGTGACCTTCGCCTGGATGAAGGAATAATCCTCCGGGTGCTCGTCCGGATTGAAAATGCGATCGACGAACAGCCGCTTAAAATAGCCGTGGCTCGGCCCGCCCGGATTTAGCGTGTAATATGTCCGCTTCGGAAACCCGTTCGCGCCGCGCACACAGGCATTGATCTTCTTGATCCATTCCTCACGAAGCTGTCCGGCTTCGTCGAGGAATATCACGTCGTACTCTGCGCCCTGATACTGGCCGAGATCCGCGTCGCTTTTGCAGTAGCCAAATGCGATGCTGCTTCCGTTCGGGAACCGGAAGACCTTTTCCGACTTGTTGTACTTTGCGAATCCTTCCAGTTCCACCTGAAGAATCTCGATGTGGTTGTTCCGCAATTCCATGTATGTCTTGCGTACAATTAGGATCTTGATCCCCCTGTAGCGATGGGCCAGCATCTTTGCCTTTGCCCGCACGGCCCAGCTCTTCCCGCCGCCGCGTGCTCCGCCGTATGCAATGTGCCGGTGCTTATCCGTCAGGAACTGCCATTGCTTCGGCTGCGCCTTCCCAATGTTCAGCGTCTTCATTCGCTGCCTTCCTCTGCGTCCCGCTCCAACACCAGCCGCACGCCGCCTTCGTCTTTCTTCTCGTCAGTTTCCTTCGCATATCCGAAGCCATAGGCCAATGTGAACTGTGCGCCGCGCTGTGCATCCCGGTCAAAGAGCCGTTCGGCTGCGTATTGTTCCACGCGCAGGCGCGCGCGCGTCACCGTGTCCACAAATTCGCGCTTTGCCTTGTAGTTGAGCAAGCTCTGCCGCGAGGTAAACCCGAGCGCCAGCGCAAGGCCCTGAATGGTCATCGGTCTGCCGCCAACGTATACCGGCTCGCCGTTCTTGTTCAGCATCGGCGTTCCATCTCCATCTCGCAGCAGCTCCGGCTCGCAGCTTGCAAAATAGGCGTCGATCTTCTCCTGCATTTCCTCTGCCGATGTGAATGTCGGTTTCCGTCCCATCCGGCGTCACCTCCCTTCGCTTTTAAGCATAAACCATGCTATTCGGCTTTTCACCCCACGCCAAAAGAGCGCCCGGGCCACCCCCGCGCGCTTCTTCTGTGCCAGTGTCTTTATGCCTGCCGGTCGAAATATCGCAGCTTTGCCGCCGCGACGCTGCACTTCCGGTAATCATAGCTTGCGCAATACCGGCTGATGTACTCTGCCGTGTCGCAGCTCTCCCGGAAGCAGAGCATGCAGCCGTCTTCGCACTTGATCGTCTTTTTGCCAGCTGCCGCCCAAAATGGGCAGATGTACGCCCTGTGCCAGTAGTCGCTCATGCTCCGCCTCCTTCGTCGTAAAACTTTACACATTTACAAGGCTCAATCTAAGCGGCGTCCCGTCCGCTTGCGTTCCTGCTCCTTTTCCGGCACACATACATATTTATAATATTGATATCCGTACTTCGTCGCCCGGCACTCCGCCAGCACATATCCGCGTGGTGCCACCGGAGGCCGCTTCGGGCTGTACTCGCGCACGGCCTCCGTCGGCATCTCCGCCTCCGGCATCCGGCACGTCCGGCTTGCCTTCCAGCGGTGCCCGCCGAACTCCTCCCGCCAGTGGTCAAAGAGATAATTTGCCAGCGCCGTATAGTCCTGCCCGTGGTCGACGAGCTGCCCGCTCTCATTTTTATAATAGTTGTGCTTGCGCAGCGGCTTCACGTCGATCACGCTGCCGCGTCCCCAGAGCTTCCCGATTTCCTCCTCCGGCACGCCGTCCGAGATCATGTGCAGGTGGAAGCGCCCTGTGTGCTTGCCCTTGCCGTACACCAGATAGATCTTCGCCGCCGGATATTTATATAGTATGCGGCGGTAAAAATTGTCCCGTTCCCGCTTGCACTCCGCGACGGTATGTACCTCGCTGTCCAGATCAAAGGTAACCGTCGAATAAAGCGAGGCGGGCGAGAAGTTCGCATTGACAAGCCGCGCATTTTTCCGTCGGCTGATCGCCTCGCGGTGCGCAGCCCGGTCTTCTTCGTTTTCAAAGCGCGGCTTTCTCGGCTTCGCCGTCCTGATGTCCGCGCTGTCTCCGACGTTGTATATGATCTGCTCGCAAACCGCGCCGCAGAAGATTCTCTGCTTCACTCTGCGCATCCCCGCTCACCCTTTCACCTTTTTTTGCCGGTTCAAAGCAGCGCCGGTCGTCCGGCGCTCCGTTCAGCCGTCATGTTCCTCTCTCGCCCCGTGGATCAACCCCCAGCGCACCCGGAGGCCCTTTTGTGCCACAATTTCCGACCTCGATCCCAATAGCTTTCGCCCAGCTAATGAGCTCTCCGCCGCACGCATCCGGGTTCGGCTCAATTCCCAGAACTCCGGCCCACACAAGCACTGCAGCATATTTGTCGGCCAGATTCCGCTTTGCATCCGCTACCGCCCCGACGACCTCGCGTGTTTCTTCCATTCTACGCGCGAGTTGCAGCCTTCCAACTGCAATGTTCATCTCGCTCGCGGCATGCTGCAATTCATTGCTAACCCCATCCTCGCCGATCTTTTTGTAAATTTTCAATTCCAAATCGCTTCTCATTGTTCCTCCTCACATCTCGGTGTCACCAGCCGTTCCCGGTTCTCGCAAATCAGCTTCTCCGCTTCCCGCAGCGACACCGGCGAATAGTCCGCTTCACACCCGATCGCCGGTTCCACAAATCCGTCATTCGTTCCGTATGTTCCGGCGTGCTGCGCAAAGTCTCCCCCGTTTGGAAACCGAATCGCCCAGCCGTCGTGCAGCCGTTCCAGCCGGACGTCCATCCCAGCCTCCACGCAGTACCGGTACAGTTCCAGAATCTCCCCATACTTCCGCCGAACCGTCCCCCGCTTCGCCTGCCGCATCCGCGCCCCGCAGTTCGGGCAATAGGAAAAGCTGCTTGCTCCGCAGTCAAAGCCACATACAGAGCATTTCACCAGCATCGAACCCGCGATCCCATTGTCACCCCACTTCCCATGCACCACCTTCGCAGCGTCGGCAGCAGCCATATCCGCAAGCACCCGCTTTGCATCGGCAATCGTGGCGAATGGGTCGGTAACTTGCAGTGCTGTCAGCTTCGCAATTGCAATGCTTCTCAGGATATATTCGTCAGCCATCGTCATTCCCTCCATCCATTTTCGCCCCGCAGTTAGGGCAGTATGAGAAACTGCTCGCCATTGGCGCACCATTCGTGATTCTGTAGCCCTTATGGCAGCCTGTGCAATGCCAGTTTGAACGTACCCGTTCCCATCTTGCGTGCACCACCTCTGCAACGTCGGCAGTTGGGATTTCTTCGATAACCGCTACCGCCTCATTCACACTCATGCGCTCTCCGAGTGTCTGATGCGAACTTTGCTCCATCCGTAGCTTGCTTACAGCAACTTCGCGTTCGATATATTCAGCCATCATTTACCCTCCTGTTCCAAGCCTCTTTCGCTTCCAACCTCGTTGTGAGCGGATTTGTGACGATAAACATGCCGCCGCACTGCTTGCATTTTATCGATTGCGTTTCTCCCAAAAACGCCGCTTCTCCGCCGCAGAACGGGCACGGATTTAACTTATCCATCCCTCTTACCTCCAAATCAAAAATATAGACAATACGGCATAATGAATGATCTGATCGAGGTGGTACGAAATCTTATAATATCTCGCTTTCAGCGCATCGACGATCATGTGGGAAACGAATACCGCCCCTAATTGCCAGCACCAGCCGAAAACTACATAGAAAGGAACAACGTAGAGGGCGCAGTGTGCAAACAGGTGATACCAATTCTGGCCTTTTGTTCTTGCGAGGAAATCGTTCTGCAAGCAATAGTCCCCAATCAAATGACATACGACAAGAAGGAATATCGATTTAGCCATCCTTCTTGCCCTCCTCCGTCGGTTTTAGCCATTCGCGAATACGCATCCCGCATGAGCAGCAAAGCTCGATTTCTCCCGTTGGATCGCAATATGCGCCCCTTACGTTTACATACGTTGCCGAACTCGTGGGGTTTATTTCGGCTCCGCATCGGTCGCAGATTCTTTTTACCATCATTTTCCCTCCAATTCCGCCAGCGCCCGCTCGGCTTCAGCGCGGGTCAAAAATATTCTCTTCCCGATTGCATTTTTATCGAAAGCCGGGCCCGCCTGCCGTCTCGTAGATGATCTCGCGCACCGTGTGCTCATACACCCTCGCCCCGTCAGTCTCGTACACCTTGCACGGCAATATAATGGCGCGCCCGTCCTTGTCGGCTTCGGCAAGCTCGCGGAGGCGGCTAGGCTCCACGCCCAGCGCCTGCGCTGCCAGATTTGTCATCGTGTCCTCCGTAAGCGGAGCCTTGATTTCCTCCGGCGTCAGGCCCGTGTCCTCGTAGTCCGCAAGTCGATCAACAAAATCCGCCTGGTACTGCACTCCGCTGA
>OIYG01000881.1_pt1 | contig 25678 bp, 31 predicted proteins | sample 1587861 | NCBI WGS metagenome assembly OIYG01 (sample SAMN03283272) | human gut metagenome | biome: human-associated habitat; material: feces | host: Homo sapiens | place: Peru | collected 2012 | reverse complement strand
GTCTAAGTGAGAGAGAAAAATATATTTTAGCTCTTGTAGATATGGACTTAGAAAAACTAAAAGGTTTGGGTGATGAAGAAGTTATGAAAGCATATATAAAAGAAGCAGAAACAGTAAGTTTTGAAGGGAACTTTGGAGAAGCTTACGATAAAGAGTGGGCCCTTAAAGATGAAGGCAAAAGAGAAGGCATAGAATTAGGTAAAAAAGAAGGCATAGAATTAGGTAAAAAAGAAGGCGTAGAACTTGGTGAGAAAAATAAGACAAAAGAAATAGCCAAGAATATGCTTAAAGATAATGTTGATATCAATACTATAAAGAAATATACTAATCTAACAGAAGAAGAACTAACTGCACTAGAAGAAGAGTAAATGCTCTTCTTTTATTCTTTTATTTCTTTAGCGATATTTTTCTTAGTATGTTTTATATATTTCGGATTTATATTAAAGTATTTTATAATTTTATCCGATTTATCACAATCAGTGATAATATATCTTGCTTCTTTTGAATATATTTTTTTCTTTACTTTTTCTTCTATATTTTTGTATGCTTTATTAATGCTTGAATTTGTGTCTTCATAGATTTTATATGAGTATATTATTCCAGTTTCTTTTTTTGTTGGGATAATTTCTTTTATAAATAAAGTATATGACTCATTTCTACAACTGACACCAATTCCATCAACGAGTATTAGGTTGTTTAATTCAACATATTTTGGTACTTTTATAAATATAGTCATTAAAATAATTGTTATTAGAATTGCTAAGTACTTTTTCATTTATATCTACCTCTTAATACATTATTTGTAAGTCTTGTATTTCTTTTTCTTATATTGTCATCTATTTTTATTATTGAATCTTTTATTTCATTTTTATCTATTTCTAGATATTTGAATCCAAATATTTTCGTTTTAAATATATTTATAAACATTATTATTCCTCCAAATATAACTCCATATATTCCTAGGATGGTTCCTAAAATTAATAAAAATATTTTATATATTCTTAAGGCATTTACTAGTTCAATTGATGTGAATATTAGTCCTGCGATTGATGATATTGCGATTATTATAATCATTATTGGAGAAACTATTCCTGCGGATACTGCAGCATCTCCTAATATTAAGCCTCCAAGAATAGAAACTGCTGATCCACTAGTTGTGGACATTCTTAGATCACTTTCTTTTAATATTTCAAAAGCTATTATCATAAATAATGCTTCAATGTATGCGGGAAATGGTACAAAGCTTCTTCCTGCTTTCAACATTAATAGTAGTGGAAATGGTACTAGTTCATAATTCCTTGTAGTTACAGAGATGTATAAAGCTGGGAGAAATACTGCGATTAAGAATGCGAATAATCTTATTATTCTTATAAATGTAGTATTAAAACTTTTTTGAAAATAATCATCTGTTGTGTGAAAAAAGTCTAATAGAAAGCTTGGTAAAATTAGTCCGTAACAAGAGTTTTCTACTAAGATAACAACTTTTCCTTCTAATAGTGCCATACTACATTTATCTGGTCGCTCACTCATCATTATTGTTGGGAAAAGATTCTTTCCATCTTCTAAAGAAAATTTTAAATAACTAGAATCCATTATTCCATCTATATCTATTTTTTCTAATCTTTTTTTAACACTTTTTATTAATTTATTAGATACAATACCATTTATTCCTAAAATATTTACTTTAGTTTGACTTATTCTTCCTATAGCTAATGTTTCTACTATAAGATTTCTTTTAATTCTTTTTCTTATTAAAGATAGATTTGTATTTATATTTTCTGAGAAACTATCTTTTGCTCCTCCAATTGATAGTTCACTATTAATTGTTTGGACTCCTCTTCCTTCATGGGATTTTAATTCAACTGCATATATATTTTTATATATTATTATTACATATCCTAAATTTAAATACTTTTTAATATCTTTTTCTTTTATAATTATAGAGTTACTTATTGGAATTTTATTAATAAGATTATTTAGATCTTTTTTATTTACTTTTGTTAATAAATAGTAGAGTAGTTTATTAATTGAATTACTATCTGTTAATACTTCATTAAATATTAAATTGATTTTTTTGTTTTGTATAATAAGTTCTTTAAAAATATAATCTTTTGAAGTAATTTCTTTTTTTAATTTATTAATTATCATACTAATCACCAATATTAGTATGAATAATAATCAAAGTATTATGTAAATATGCTATAATAAAATTGAAATGAGGGGTATTATGCTTGTAAAAATTGAGAGATTAGATGATTTTGGTAGAGGAATAGCTTTTATAAATAATAAAATTATTTTTATAGAAAATGCTTTAGAAGATGAAATAGTTGAAGTAGAAATTGTAAAAGAATGTAAAAAGTATAATGAGGGAAAAGTAGTAAGATATATTAAAAAGTCTAATTTAAGAATTGATTCTAAATGTCCATATACAAATATATGTGGTGGTTGTAATTTGGCTCATATTTCAATTGAAGATGAAAATAAATATAAACAAAATAAGATAAAAAGTATAATGAATAAATTTACTGATTTGGATGATTCAGTAATAAGAGATATTAAATGTTTTAATGAACTATTATATCGTAATAAAATTACTTTACATGGTAATGGTAATTGTTTAGGTTTATATACTAATAAAAGTAATGAACTTATAAAAATAGATAAATGTTTGCTTGTAAATAATAAGATAAATGAAGTAATAAATGTTTTGAATAAAGTTAATGATGATATAGAAGAGGCTGTAATTAGAACTAGTAATGATGAGAAAGAGGTAATACTTGATATTAGGGGCAGTGTTACTGATATTGAGTTATTGAAGTCAGTAGTTGATGTTTTAATAATAAATGGAAAATATATTACAAATAAGAAAACTATAATTAGTAAGATAGGAAATTATAAATATAATGTATCATCAAAGTCTTTCTTTCAAGTAAATAGTTTAGTTACAAAAAGTCTATATGATGAAACAAAAAATATAGTAAAAGAGTTGTTGCCTAATAATGTTTTAGATTTATATTGTGGTACTGGTACAATAGGTATATATATAAGTGAATATTGTAAGTCTATTGTTGGGATTGATTATAATAAATCTAATATTGATGATGCAAATAAAAATAAAAAATTAAATAATGTGAATAATATAGAATTTATATGTGATAAAGTTGAAAATAGAATTAATGAATTTAAAAATATTGATTTGGTTGTTGTTGATCCACCACGTGCAGGACTTGATAAGAAAACAAAAGAAAATTTAATAAGAATAAGTCCTAAAATGATTGCATATACATCGTGTGATCCAGTAACTCTTGCGAGAGATATAAAAGATTTAAGTGATAAGTATGAAGTAAAATATATTCAACCATTTAATAATTTTCCTAGAACTTTTCATGTTGAGTGCGTGTCTGCGCTATGTCGAAAAGATTTTGAAAAATAGAAAAATGCAGAAAAGTAAAAAAACCCAAAATTTTTTAAGCCTTAAAAATAGGGGTGTATGTAATATGTTTTAACAAACTAGGTTAAAACAGCAATCACTTTGACTTACTATGCGATGAGATAATAAAAAGAAAATAATAATATTTAATGAGAAGAGGTGTAATAGATGAAAAATGAAATTATAATTTTTGAAAATCAAAATATAAGGTTAGAAGTAAATATGAAAGATGAAACTGTTTGGTTAAACACTGAACAAATGGCTAAATTATTTGATAGAGATTATAAAACAATAAGAAAACATATAAATAATGCATTAAATGAAGAACTAATAAAAGAAGAGGTAGTCGCAAAATTTGAGAATACCACAAGACATGGAGCATTGAATGATAAAACACAAACTCATTATATTGAATATTATAATCTTGATGTAATAATTAGTGTTGGATATCGTGTTAAGTCTAAAAAAGGTGTTGAATTCAGAAAATGGGCCAATAAAATATTAAAGGACTACATGATAAAAGGCTATGCGATAAATAATAAAAGACTGGAATATTTAGAAAAAACAGTTAAGTTAATTGATATTGCAAACAGGTTGGATGAAAGATTAGAAAGTGGTGATGCTAAAGAAATTCTACAAATAATTGGTTCCTATTCAAAGGCGTTAGATTTACTTGATGACTATGATCATAAAGATATAACTAAACCTAAAGGAAAAGAAAATAATAAAAAAATAACATATGATGATTGTAAAGATATTATTAAGAAACTAAGATTTAATGAAGAAAGTGATTTGTTTGCAATAGAAAGAGACAATGGACTTAAATCAATTATTGGTAATATATATCAAAGTTTTGATGGAAATGATATATATAATTCAATTGAAGAAAAAGCATCTAATTTCTTATATATGATTGTTAAGGATCATGTCTTTGTTGATGGTAATAAAAGAATTGCAGCAACATTATTTATCTATTTTCTATCTTTTTATGAAATATTAAAAATAGGTAATGATCAAGTAATTGATAATAATACGTTAACAGCAATCACACTATTAATTGCTGAATCAAGCCCAAAAGAAAAAGACATTATTATTGATTTAATTATGAATTTTTTAATTAGATAAGGATTCATAAAAATAGTAATTTGTTGAAATGTTTGAAGCACTTGTAGATTATATAATTATTGGAGGGGAGATTGATAGACAATCAGAACCATGTATGATAAGATTTATATGTAAATCAGAGAATAATGTTGAAAAGAATCAAAAAAGGAATAAGTTGTTCTTGTACAACATGTTTCCAAGCATCAGTTTAGTAAAACTCTTAGATGTAAAAAATGAAATCTAGGAGGCATTTAAAAATGAAAATTAATTTGATAGATATTAGTAAATTGGAATCATTTAATAATCATCCTTTTAAAGTTCAAGATGATTTAGATATGGAAGAACTGGAATAAAGTATTATTAATAATGGCTTGCTAGAACCAATTATAGTTAGACATAAGAGAAATGATAAATGTGATATAATTGATATGATAATGGAGGTTGTATTTTGAAAAAAAATAGTATTTTTGAAAAGTATATTAATAACAATAAAAATGATATTATTATTTATTTAATTGTACTTATAATAGCAAGTATAATTTTACTTATAATTGCTAAAAAAACAAAATTCTTTTATATTATGTTTTTGGATATATTTATCATAAATTCTTTTATATTTAAAGTAAACACTGGATTCATTCTCAAACGCATAGAAAATTATGTATATTGTAATAATATTCATAATAAAATTGGAAAAATAGAATATTGGAATGAGTCTAATTATTTTTTGACAGAAAAATACATAATACTTGCAGAAAAAAAGGAAATCAATATTATCAGTTATAATGATATAAAATATATGTATTATAAAAATGATATTCATTTGAATCAAATTAGTTATATTGATAGAGAATTATATATAGTTTTAAATAATAGAAAGAAATATAAATTTTTGGTAAATTCTACACTTCTTACTAATGAAAAATCAAAAGATATTAGTGCATATTTGATGGATAAAAATAACACAATAAAAATGCTTGACAATGAAACTGATATATAGTAATCAACAATACCATATATTTGAAAAAGCAGAAACAGGAAGGCTAGTAAAAAAAACAATGACCCAAATAAGAGTTAGACTTGAACCGGAAAAATGACATGGCGATTGTACAAGAACTATCGAGGTAGTACTAGTAATAGCACTATGTCATCGTACAAGAATGCTATTTTTTTATATGTCAATCGTACAAGTACAACCAACTTAGAATGTGTATGTATAATGAAAATTAATGAAAATTGACGGAAATAAAAAATAAATAAAAAAACTCTTGAAAATAAATTTATTTATGTTAAAATGCAGGTATAAGATATGAGGTGTTCAATCATTTATGAAGTCTATAATTTTAAATAGTAATAAAAGAATATGTAAAATTATTTTATGGGTTATATTTATATTTACAATATTTTTATCTGTTAATGTCTCGTTAGGTTTTTTTAATATTTGTTATTTGCCAATTAATACAACAGGAGAATGTGTTATTGCACATAGCTTAATGTCCAATTCAATTTTCCTTCCATTTTTAATCATCGAGTCTATTTTAAATATTTTAATTACTATTATTTATTTTATTGCTGGAATTAAATATAAGATTAAGTTAAATTGTATATTATGTAGTTTAAATATTTTATTTCAGCCATTATTAGTAATGTTTATAATAATAGGAGTGTTAAGATGAAAAAGAAAATTATTTTTATATTACCATTAGTAGTAATCCTAGTTTTATTTGTCTATAAGACTAGTGTATTATTATATTTTAGAAATTTAACTGAATATTCATATAATTTAGATTCAGTAGTTTACAAAGAAAGAAAAGTTAAGATTGATAAAAAGTTATCTAATATTACGTATAAAAATTTAAATTTATATATACCAGAGAAGTTTTCTAATATTTCTAAAAAGGATGGTATTAATTATTATTTTCTTGATAATGAAAATTTTGATAATTATACAACATTTATAATGGTTTCTAAAAGTACTTTTTGTATAGAAAGCGATATTAATGAGGATAAAAGATTGCAGACAATGAATTATAAAAAATTAATGAAGAATAACAATATTACAAATGAATTTGATTTAATAAAATATTATTTGAATAATCAAAATATTAATTATTTTTCAAGTACTAATCAAATAAAAATGAATTATTTATCTTTAAAATGTTCTTTCAATATATTAGGAACTATAAATAATACTAATTATGAATTTTTAAATGGAGATATTGATGGATTAATTGATGGATTATATACAAAAGAAAAACAGTCTACTTCATTTAGGGTATATAATAAAAATAACGATGAATATTATTCAATTCTTATTTTTAAAAATAAAAAAAATAAAAATTATTATGAATCATTAAATAAGGACGATGAGAATAAGATCATTAATTCTATTTATTTTAATTAAATTATATTTATAGCCTATAAAATACAAAAATTAGAATGATAAAATACAATAAACTATAATGTCGAAAGTTCATTATAGTTTTTAATATATAAGGAAAGTGCGTTTAGAATTTTTTATTTTAAGTCTTTTTTAGAATATTTAATTAACATAAAATGTTTTATTTTCCTAGTAGTAAGAAATGTAGTCATTGCGATAATAAAACAAATAAAACTAATAATTTGAATGTTAGAAACTGGATATGTGATGAGTGCGGATGTGAAAATGATTGAGATATAAATGCAAGTATAAATATTATGTTTGAAGGATTAAAAATACATTATCAGAGTATTTAAATAAATACTAATAAAATAAAAAAAGTAGGGTAGCGACTATCGGAATTTAAGCCTATGGAGAATAGATGTTACTCTATCTATGAAGTATAAATTTTGGTTGGTGACGACCAAAGTGACAAATTTTAATTTGTCTTTTGTTCTTTATATAATAAAGATATAGTATAATTAAAAATATGTAATAATAAAATATATAAAATTAGGAGCTGATTAAATGTATAGAAATACATATGTAAATATAAATTTAGATAATATAGAACATAATGTCAGAAAATTTATTAAAGACAATGATAAATACAAGTATTACTTTGGTGTAGTAAAAGCAGATTCATATGGACATTATGATAATGAAGTAGTAAATAGCATAATAGAAGGAGGTTGCAACTACTTAGCAGTTTCTAGTTTAGATGAAGCAATTGCAATAAGAAAATATAATAAAGAAATACCAATATTGTGTCTTGGTATAATTGATAAAAAATATATTGATATATGTATAGAAAATAATATAACAATAACAATTAGTAGTCTTTATTATTTACAAAGTATTTTAAAAAATAATGTAAGAGGTTTAAAAGTTCATATAAAAATCAATAGTGGTATGAATAGACTTGGAATAAATAATAAAGATGAGTTTAATACTGCTTATACTTTAATAAAAAATAGCAATATTTATTTAGAAGGACTATTTACACACATGTATGATGCGATGAATAAAAATATTGTTAACAAACAATACGAGAAATTTGAAAATATTACAAGTGATATTAATTATAATAATATAGAAATAATTCATCTATGTGCAAGTGATGCAACTTTGCAAAATAAAAAAAGAGACTATGAAAATGGTTGTAGACTAGGAATTGTTATGTATGGACTTACTGATACAATTGATAATGACTACCTTCCAACATTCAATTTAAAAAGTGAAGTTATTCAAATAAATAATTTAAAAAAAGGTGACGTTTTAGGATATGGTGGAAAGTTTGTTGCAGATAAAGATTTAAAAATAGCGGTTATTCCAATAGGTTACGCAGATGGAATAATTAGAAAAAATACAGGAAGATATGTCTATATTAATGATAAAAAATACAATATTGTTGGAAATATATGTATGGATATGTTATTTGTTTTGGTAGATGATACAGTAAAAGTAGGAGATATGTGTGATTTGATTAAAGATATAAATCATATAAGATATATTGCTAAATATTTAGATACTATTACTCATGAAGTGATATGTAACATTGGTAAAAGAGTAAAAAGAATTTATATAAGAAACAACTTACCAATATAATATATTTATAATATTTTAAAATAATATAAATACAATTAATATTAATTATTGACAAAATAAAAAGTTTATGGGATAATATTACCTTGATGAATGGGGGAAAAGTATAATGAACAGGGGTAATATAATAAATAAAAAATTTTTGATATTTGCACTATCAACTGTTTTAGCAACATCACTAACTGGATGCTCAAAAAAAACAGATAGTTATTCGTTAACAGATGTATATAAAGGTTTAACAATTGATGATGATTTAACAAGAGTTGACAATTATATTGACAATGAAAAGTTAGATTCTGAGAACGCTAGTAAAATATTAATGTTCAAAACTAGTGTAACAAATAATGATATTTTCGCATCTGCATACAATAATTCTAGTGAATTATCATTAAGTGAATTAGACGATATTTTTAGAGAGGCTTATATTAATAAAGATTCTGAAACATGCAATATAGCAATATGTTTATTAAGTAACTTGATAATAAAAGCAAATATTATTGATGCATATAATTTAGATGCTAATAAATTAGAAGACTTTCATATAATAGGAAATTCAATTAAATATAATGCGGATGGCACAGAAATGAGAGAAGATGAATACGGAGTTTCATTTAAATACGATAATGAAAAATACAAATTATCTGCAAAAGGAACAGAGGCATATGATATTTGTTCAATAGCAAGAGCAGCTTATTATAATGAACTTGAACATAACTATTCATATGATAGCAAATATGTAATGGAAAACACGTATAACAAACTAAAAGATATTTTATTAATGGATTTAAAATATGACAATGAACAAAATCAAAAGAAAGTTGACACTGGTTTAATATTTAAAAATACTTATAAAGGTTTAAACTTTGATGGTAGTTTTTCTTTTGTTAAAAATGATGAAAAGAAAAAAAAGGTAAAAGGATATTTAGATTTAATTAATGAACATAAGCTTGGTAGTAAAAATAATATAAAAGATAGTTCAACTACTTCAAGTAAAGAAAAAAATAATTTACCAAAAAAACTAGTAAAATAATATGAAACACATTTTTAATAATGCGTTTTTTTAATTTATATTGTAAAATAATATAAAAAATAATTAGATATTTGAAATTTAAAGGAGACTGATTATGATTAACAGAATATTAATGGAATTATATGATGAATATGAAAAAGAAAACATAGAACCATTGAAAGAATTTTCAAATATAACATTTGCAAATAAAAATGCATCTATTGTATTTATGGGATGTACTTTGATTATGTTTAGTAAAGTTCATGGATTAAAACCAAGATATTTATGTACAAGAGAAGAATTATTGGAAATTGTTCTATCAATAAAGCAAAAAATAAATAATACAAATTTACTTGAATTTTATCTTGATAGAATAAATACAAAAAAAGGTATAAATAAATATTTTAAAGAAATTAGAGAAAATGGTAAACTAGAAGAAGGAGCAGATATAGTAATTGATTATTTAGAACAGTTTAGACCTAAATTTATCTCTAAACTACAAAGTTTTGAAGATAAAATAAAAGATTATAAAGAAAAATAAATTAAGATTTTGGGGAATTTATGATCAGAAGAATTAAAGAAGATGATTATAGTTTATTAAAAAAATTGTTTCTCAAGTTCATGAATTGCATTGTACAAATAGACCAGACATATATCTAGATGGAAATCCACTACCAAAGGAGTACTTTGAAAATATATTAAAAAATGAAAATAATATAAATTTGGTATATGAAGAAAATAATATTTTAAAAAAATTATATTAGTTAGATGTTACCATTATAGAAAACGAAAAGGGAGTATAATAAATGCTCACTTTTATTTAAAAAAAATCATTTCTTATAATAGTTTATATTGTATAATATACTTAGAAATGTAAATATAGTTTAATCTTAAGAAGATGCAAAACAAAAAATGTACCTTGTATTTTTAATAATTGGGCAAACTTTTATAAAGGAAAATTTATTTCAAATACAATATTAAATTCTAATTCGTTTGAAAAGTTAATTAAATAAAAAATTATAATTTAGTAATTAGTTAAACAAATAGTAATTTGTTTGTTGGGAGGATTATATGAAAAAAAGAACAATTATGATATTAAGTATTATTATATTAGTTTTATCATTTATATTTGCAGAAATATTTAGTATTTATCATTTTGGTAATGTGCCAACATTACTAACATCTTTATATTTAATATCTATATTTGTTATATTTGAATATTTATCAATTTCTATAACTTATATTGTTAGAAAACTAATAAAAAAAGAAAAGTTAGAAATCAAAAAAATTATAGGGTTAATTTTATTACTTGTAGCATTATTATTAATATTATTATATTTAGTTGTATTGGATATTGACTATTTACATTGGTATATGAATTCAGCTCCATTTTATTTAAATGTAATAGTTAGAAGTGTTGAGTTTTTATTACCATCGATAATACTTATAGTAATTGGTATTAACTTAATGAAAAGAAAAAAAGATAAAGTAATTTAGATTATATTTTAATAAGTAGTTGGAAAGAATAGTGAATTGCTGAAATGGAGGATTGATTATGAAAAAAACAATTTTAACTATTTTATTATGTGGGATTATGGTATTGGTAATGGCTGGTTGCGCAAAGCAAAAAAATGAATTTGATATAGGGGATAAGTCTAATATTAAAATTTCAAAAAATGATGTTATAATGACTATTAAAGAAGGAACATTAACCAATAAAAGCGCAACTTTAGTTTTAACTAATAATAGTGATAATAATTTCCAATATAGTAATCCTTATGAAATAGAGATTAAAAAAGATGGAGAATGGCATAAAATAAATGCTGAATTATATTTTAATCTACTTCTTTTTCAACTTTCAGCCAAGGAAAGTAAAGAAATTGAACTTGATTGGGAAAATGGGTATGGTAAACTTGCAAAAGGAACTTACAGAATTATAAAAGAAATTGACTATGAATATAAAGAAGAAAAATATGAAACTTTCAATGTAGCAGTTGAATTTACTATTTAATAATAAGTTAGATAAATAGTAATTTGTTAAATAGATTGGAGATGTAAATATGGCTTTTGATTATAAAAAAGAATATAAGGAATTCTATATGCCTAAAAATAAACCTAGTATAGTAGAAATTCCTAAAATGAATTATATAGCAGTTAGGGGATCTGGAAACCCTAACGAAGAAAACGGAGATTATAAAAATACAATAGGATTACTATATGGTGTTGCCTATACAATAAAAATGAGTTACAAAGGAACTCGTAAAATAGAAGGCTTTTTTGAATATGTTGTTCCACCACTTGAAGGATTTTGGTGGCAAGATGGATTAAAAGGCAGCATTGATTATAATAATAAAAATACTATGCACTTTATATCTATTATTAGATTACCAGATTTTGTAACTAAAGATGATTTCGAGTGGGCTATTGAAGAAGCAACAAAAAAGAAGAAACAAGATTTTTCAAGAGTTGAGTTTTTAACTTATGATGAAGGTCTATGTGTTCAATGTATGCACTTGGGTTCTTATGATGATGAACCAGCAACAGTTAATTTAATGCACGAATATATGAAAGAAAATGGTTATGAATTAGATATAACTGATGAGAGATACCATCACGAAATATATTTAAGTGATCCAAGAAAATGTGACGTTAATAAATTAAAAACAGTCATAAGACATCCAATAAAAAAGATTAAATAATTAGATAAATAGTAATTTGTTTGTAAGGAGGAAAATAAAATGTTAGAAGAAAGATTAAAAGAGTTAATTAAAAAATTTGAATTAAAGGATGAAAAGGCAATTACTTTTGGTCATCCTAAAATGAAAACAAAATGGATTTTACCATTACCAGGTATAACTGTATATTCTTTTGAACAATTTCAACCATTCTTTATATATTTTGATAATGAAGGAATAAGCTTTTTTCCATTAGATATGAATAATAAATATAGCATTATAGGTAAATCATTTATATCATGGAATGATTTAAAAGGATTTAATTTTAAAAAAGGATTAATTATGGAAGATGAAATACAATTACAGCTAGAAAATGAAAAAATTGAAATGAAAATTCCGAAATCAAAAGCTATGAATGATTGGGTTAAAACAAATAATGCTTACTTAATAGAACATAATCATTTTTATAATAAGTAATATAAATTACAATTTAGTAATTAGTTAGAAAAATAGTAATTTTCAAAGCAAATGTTAAAACCTTTTGACAAAGTTCCAAAGATATTTGGTAGATTACAAAAGTTTGCAAAAGTATAATTGTAAGTGAAAGGAAGGGATATGAATGAAATTAGGAGATAATATTCAGAAGTTAAGAAAGGACTTAAAACTTTCACAAGAACAATTAGCAGAAAAGATTGATGTCACAAGACAAACAATATCTAATTGGGAATTAGGAGAAACATCACCTAATCCAGAACAATTGAAACTTTTATCTAAAGCATTAAATGTAAGCATTGATGAATTGCTTAATAATGATGTTAAATCAGTTATTATTGATAAAGTAAGCAATACGGAAAAATTGGCAGGAATTATTATTAAAATTTTAAAAGTTATAGGAATATTATTTGTTATATATTTCATAATAGGTATACTTGCAATATTTTTATTCAATGTGGAAAAAGAAAGTTCAACAGAAACAATTACTAGCAATCAAACTACACAATTAGAATGTACTATTGATAATAAAACATATCGATATATGGTTGAAACTGATAGTGATGATAATTTAATTGAGGCTAGTGGAAGCAAATATATAGAGAATATTTTAACAAATAAAAAATTTAATCGAGGAAAAATAATGATTGAATATATAAATTCTTATTTTAAGGATAATGGTGGACATTGTTAAATAAATTACAATTTTTGCTCGTAAGATTTTAAAAACGAACAATAAAAAAACAACCCTAATAGTCAATAATGACTACTAGGGTTTTAGTTTACTTATTCATTAATGAATAACAATAATCATATACATATAAATGATCATTAATTTCTTTGTTTATGTTTTTATCATCAAAGTTAGTTTCATAAATATTAAATAACATTTCAATAGTGAATTTCTTCTTTTCAATATCAGTTAGTTCTAAATACTTAGCTGAAAGAAATAATAAATGTTTATATTTAGAAAAATTTTCAATGGTCTTGCTATAATTTAGATCTAATTTGTTTAATACTTCTTTTAATAAAATTATTATATCTTTAACATTAAAATTAATATCAAAGTTTTTATTTTCTAATAAGTATATAGCAAGTCTTATTTTATCAATTTTCTTCAAATCATCAAACATACCAATTAATTCAATTACTTTTTTTGTATTATTATCTAATAACATATTTTTTGCCTCTTTTCTTTTAGTTATAAGTTACTTACTTAATTATTGCACTAATGTCTATACCTTATTCATACCTGTGTATGAATATAGTGAAGACATTATTTAACATTTGTGTCTTTATCACATACATACAACTCTTTGCCTCATACCACCAGATAATGATGATGGATATTTGTCAATAAACTCACCAAGTCCATAAGTATTTAATAGATTAATTACTTTATCTTTATTTTCTTTAGTTAGATTGCCACTTACTTCTAAACCAATTAAACAGTTCTCTAGAATAGTTCTCCAAGGAAAAAGCGAATCGCTTTGTAACATATATCCAATTTTTAAATTAGAATCACCATATTTAATATTACCACCAGTAGCTTTTTCTAAATTCGAAAGGATTGATAACAATGATGATTTTCCACAACCAGAAGGACCTACTATCGATAGGAATTCTTTATCAAAAATATCTAATTCTATATCTTTAATTGCTTCTACTTCTCCATTAGTATCATGATAAATTTTATTTAAATGTTCGATTTTTAAAATGGATTTCTCCATTTTAGTCCTTTGTATAAATTAATGAATTATAATCAACTGTTGTATCAATAGCACCACTTGCCATCATTATCTTTTGTAAGTGATCAAAAGAGTCTTTGGTGAAATTAGTAGTTTTAGGCCAAGTATCTTGTGATTTATATCTTTCTACAACATCAGTTAAATCATTTAAAGATGTATCAGGAAAGAAAGACAGTATAGCCTTAGCAATAGTTTTACTGTCATTTTCATGAACGAAATCTAATCCCTTTTGAATCGCTTTAGTAAAATTTTCAATCAATTCAGGATTCTTTTCAATAAAACTTATTTTAGCACTATAAGAAGTATAAGGAACAATACCACCGAGTTCCCCTATTGAAGCAACTACATAACCGTATCCTTGTTGTTCAATTTCTAAGGCGGTTGGTTCAAATAAAGTAACAAAATCACCAATACCACTTATAAAGGCACCACCCATAGCTGCAAAATCTACACTAGTATCAATTGTAAGGTCCTTTTTAGGATTAATTCCTGCTTCTCTTAATGCCCACTCAAATGTCATTTCAGGCATACCAGCTGTTCTCCCACCAATTACGTACTTACCACGTAGATTATCTAAAGTAAAATTATCAATTTTTTCTCTTGAAACAAGGAAACTACCATCCTTTTGCGTTAACTGAGCAAATGTTTTTAAATAGTCCTTTTCACCACCATTATAAACATAGATTGTTGCTTCGCTGCCACAAAATGCTATATCCATATCTCCAGATAATATAGCGGCAGTTACTTTATCTGCACCTGGTGTTAATGTTAAATCAATATCGATTCCATTTTCCTCAAAATATCCTAATGAGATAGCTGCATATTGAGGTGCATAAAAGATACTATGTGCCACTTCAGCTACCTTTACTTTGGTAAGATTTGTATTGTCTTCTTTTTTAAAAGCATTAAATAATACAGCAGAAGCTAATGTAAAGATAACTAAGATAGCTGCAATAGTAATTATTTTACTTTTCATAAATTCCTCCTTTTAATAATTACAGTGTATTATACGTTATAGTAATAATAATGTTACGTTGCTATAACTACTGTACTGAATAATTGCCTTTTTTTTATTTGAAAATTACGGTATAATATTTATAGAAAGTAGGTGTGACATGAAGATAGATAATTTGAATGAAGAACAACAAAAAGCTGTTTTAAAAGTAGATGGACCTATTTTAATTTTAGCAGGTGCTGGAAGTGGTAAAACTAGGGTACTAACAACAAAAATTGCTTATTTAATAGAAGATATAGGTGTAAGCCCTTATAATATATTAGCTATAACATTTACTAATAAAGCAGCGAAAGAAATGAATGATAGGCTTTATAGTATGATTGGTGATGTGTCGAAAAAAATCCAAGTATCTACATTTCACTCTTTTGGGCTTAAAATTTTGAGAGAAAATTGTGAAATTTTAGGATATAAATCAAATTTTGTTATTATGGATAGTGAAGACAGTTTATCTGTTATCAAAAAGATCTTGAAAGAATACAATTTAGATCCAAAGCAATATAATCCTCATGCTATAAGAAACAAAATAAGTAGTTGTAAGAATGAATTAATGACACCTGATAGCTATGAAAAATATGCAATAAGTGAATATGAACAAGTTGTATTAAAAGTATATCGTAGATATCAAGAAACATTATTCAAAAATAACTCTATTGATTTCGATGATTTGTTAATATTGCCAATAAAATTATTTAGAGAACATCCAAGTATATTACAAAAATATCAAGAACATTTCCAATATGTTTTAATTGATGAGTATCAAGATACAAATGAAGCTCAATATATATTAACTAAAATGATTAGTGCAAAATATAAAAATATTTGTTGTGTTGGTGATAACGATCAATCCATTTATAGCTTTAGAGGAGCCAATTATCGTAATATATTAAACTTTGAAAATGATTACAGTAATGCAACTGTAATTAAATTGGAACAAAATTATCGTTCTACTAGCAATATTTTGGATGCAGCTAATGATGTAATAAAAAACAATCGTGAAAGAAAAGACAAGAACTTGTGGTCTACTAAAGGAGAAGGCGATAAAATATCTTACTTTAGAGCTTTTAACGAACGTGATGAAGCTTTTTACGTAGTAAGAGAAGTAAAAAAACTTCTAAATAAAGGAATTGATTACAAAGAAATAGCTGTTTTATATAGAACTAATGCTCAATCTAGAAATTTAGAAGAAGAATTTTTAAAGGAAAATTTACCATATCGTGTAGTAGGCAGTTTTTATTTCTATAGTAGAAAAGAAATTAAAGATTTGATTGCATATTTAAGATTAATTCATAATGAAAATGATAATGTAAGCTTATTAAGAGTAATTAATACACCAAAACGTGGTATTGGATTGAAAACCATAGATAATTTAACAATTAAAGCTGATGCATTAGGTACTAGTATTTATAATGTAATAGATAGTGGTAAAGAACTAGAATTTAAGAAAATGATCGAACGTTTAAAAGAATTAAGTAAAGATTTAACTCTAACCGAATTAGTAGATAAAGTATTAGATGTTACGGGTCTAAGAAAAGAGTATGAAGAAGAAAAAACATTAGAAGCTGATATAAGAATAGAAAACTTGGAGGAATTTAAATCAATTACTAAGACCTTTGAAGAAAAGGAAGGATTGGTATCTTTAGAAGATTTCTTATTAGAAATAAGTTTGGTTAGTGACGTTAATGAATATAAAGATGATAAAAATCGTATTAGTTTAATGACAGTACATTCGGTAAAAGGTCTAGAATTTGATTACGTATTCGTGGTTGGATTAGAAGAAGGTATATTCCCACACATGAATTCTTTAATGGATAGCGCTGAATTAGAAGAGGAAAGAAGGCTTTGTTATGTTGCTATAACAAGAGCTAGAGAAAAACTATATTTAGTGAATGCTAGAACAAGAACGATATATGGTAAAGAATCAAGTAATCCAGCTAGTAGATTTGTAGGTGAAATAAATGATAAATTAATAGAAAAAGAATTCAAGGATGACAAAGAGAATGTTCCAAAATTAAATAAAGAGGAATACTTTTATCAAGATAATGTTGATTATAAAGTAGGCGATTTTGTATATCATGATGTATTTGGCCCAGGTAAAGTAGTAGAAGTAACTAATACTTTAATGAGTATTGCTTTTAAACATCCACATGGTATAAAAAAATTAATGAAGAATCATAAAAGTATTAAGAAAATATAGGAGGATTTATGAATAACGGAAAAACTTTAGTGATTATGGCAGCCGGAATGGGAAGTCGATTTGGAGGATTAAAACAAATTGAACCTGTAGGACCTAACGGTGAATTTATTATTGATTATTCTATTTATGATGCTATTAAGGCGGGATTTGATAGAGTAGTATTTATTATTAAAGAGGAAAACTATGATATTTTTAAAGAAACTGTAGGTAACAGGGTATCTAACCATATAAAAGTAGATTATGTATTTCAAAAAATAGATAATATACCAGAAGGGTATCAAGTACCTGAAAATAGAATTAAGCCTTGGGGAACATCTCATGCAATACTTTCTTGCTATGGTATCGTTAACGAAGATTTTGTAGTAATTAATTCAGATGATTTTTATGGTAGAGATGCTTTTACTACAGCTATGAAATTTCTTAAGGCACGAGAAGAAAAAAATCTAAATGAGTATGCTCTTATTGGTTATCATGTAAAAAATACTCTAACTGATAATGGTGCTGTAAAAAGAGGAGTATGTAGAGTAAATAATGATTACTTGGAGGAATTAATAGAAAGCGAAATAAAAAGTGAGAATGGGGTAATTACAGCAACACCATTAGATGGAAGGCCATCTTTTGAAGTTGATCCAGATTCTTATGTATCAATGAACTGTTTTGCATTTACTAAGGATATTTTAGACTACTTAAAAGATAACTTTTCAAAATTTTTGGATAAAAATAAAAACAATTTAGAAAAATGTGAATATTTATTACCAGAATCAGTATTCGCAAAAATGCAAGAAGATAATACAAAAGTAAGAGTAGTACCAACAATCGCTAAATGGTATGGAGTTACTTATAAGGAAGATAAAGAAAGTGTAGTAAATGCTATTAAAAGTATGATAGATAACAATGAATACCCAGAGAATCTATGGAAATAAAGTACTAAATTTAGTACTTTTTTTATATAAAAACTACTTATAAATGTTATAATAAATATAGGTGAAAAATATGCAGGAAAGATATAATGAACTAATCAAAATTATTAATGAAGCAGACTATAATTATCACACACTAGATAATCCAACTATAACCGATCAGGAATATGATAAGTATTTAAGAGAATTATATAGAATTGAAGAAGAACATCCTGAAATAAAAAGAGATGATTCACCTAGTAATAGAGCTGGTGGACAAGTATTAGATGAATTTAAAAAAGTTACTCATACTATTCCTATGATGTCTTTAAGTAACGTCTTTAATGAGAGTGAAATAGTAACTTTTGATTCAAGAATTAGAAAAGAAGGATTTAATCCTAGATATGTATGTGAACTTAAGATAGATGGGTTAAGTGTTTCTTTACATTACGAAAAGGGTAAATTAGTAACAGCTGCTACTAGAGGGGATGGAGTAACAGGAGAAGATATTACTGCTAATGCTAAGACAATAAAGACTATTCCTCTTAAACTAAACAAAGAAATTGATATTGAAGTTCGTGGTGAAATATACATGAGCAAAAAAGTCCTTGATAAATTAAATAAGGAAAGAGCAAAAGAAGGAAAACCATTATTTCAAAATGCTAGAAATGCAGCTGCTGGCTCAGTAAGACAATTAGACTCTAAAATAGCTGCTAAAAGAAATCTAGAATGCTTTATATATCACTTACCAAATCCACTAGATTATGGAATAACCACACATTACGAAGCATTACAATTTATGAAAGACCTAGGTTTAAGAACTAACCCAAACAATAGATTAGTAAATAATGTTAATGAAGTTTTATCTTTTATTGATGATTACACTAAAGAAAGATCTAATCTTGCTTATGATATAGATGGAATTGTTATTAAAGACAATAGTATTTTAGAACAACAGGCATTAGGCTTTACAGCTAAATATCCAAAATGGGCAACTGCTTATAAATTTCCGGCTACAGAAGTATTAACTAAATTAACAGATATAATATTTACTGTTGGAAGAACAGGACAAATTACTCCCAATGCTGTATTGGAACCAGTAATTGTGCAAGGTTCAACTATTAGAAGAGCAACTCTTCATAATGAGGATTATGTAAAAGAAAAAGACTTAAAGATAGGCGATATAGTATCTATTAGAAAAGCAGGAGATGTTATACCTGAAGTAGTAAAACCTATAAAAGAAAGAAGAACTGGCGAAGAAAAAGACTTTGAAATGATTAAGTTCTGTCCTATATGTAATTCTCCACTTATGAAAAAAGATGGCCAAGTAGATTATTATTGTTTTAATCCAAATTGTGATAGACGTAATATAGAAGGAATTATTCACTTTGTCTCTAGAAAAGCTATGAACATTGATGGATTAGGTGAAAAGATAGTTGAAGATTTCTATAATATGCATTTTATCAACAATATTGTGGATATTTATCATTTAAATAAACATCGTGAAGATTTAATAGAACTAGAAGGATATGGAGATAAAAGTGTAGATAATTTATTAAAAGCTATTGAAGATAGCAAAACTAATTCTCTAGAAAGGTTAATTTTTGGATTAGGAATTACCCATGTAGGTGAAAAAACAGCCAAAATTTTAGCAACACGTTATAAAACATTAGATAATCTAATGAGTGCTAGTCTGGAAGAATTAACTAATGTCAATGATATAGGTGAAATTATTGCCAAAAGCATAATTAATTACTTTTCAATTGAATATAACCAAAACTTGATTCAAGAATTAAAAGATTTAGGACTTAATACAAAATATTTAGGATCAGAAATAATAGAAGATACCAATTTCTTAAATAAAACTTTTGTTATAACTGGCACATTATCTAATATGTCTAGGGATGAAGCTAAAGATAAGGTAGAATTACTAGGTGGCAAAACTTCATCTTCGGTAAGTAAAAAAACAGACGTTGTAATAGTAGGAGATAATCCAGGTAGTAAGTTTGATAAAGCCAAAGAACTAAATATTGAAATATGGGATGAAGATAAATTTTTGTCAATGTTAAATAAATGATAGGCACTTAAAATATACCTAATATCTAGTAATGAATATTATAAGACTAGATAGGAGGAAATTAAATGTTTGGTGGATGTTGTCATGATAGACAAAATGAATTTAATCAAAACTTTGTAGGTGAAAATGATATCAATATGGATATTGATGTAAATATGGCAGGAGGAAACATAAATATGGCAAATGCAATGCCAGCAGTAGATAACCAAAATCTAATGATGGGTTCTACTATGCAATCTCCAATTGTTGAACCAATGCAAGAGAGAGTTGTACATAGAACAATAATGCATGAAGTACCACATGTATGCCCTCAAAGAACTAAAATAATTAACCACCATGTATATAAGCATACATATAGACCAAGCTACAGCTGCTGTGAGGAAAATACTGTATCCAATATACAATGTGGATCTTGTTGTCAATTTAAATAGTTAGAAAAGTCATACCCAAGTATGGCTTTTTTATTTTTTAGAGAATACTGTGGTATAATGATATTGGTATTGGAGGTGCTTATATGAACATGAAAGAAATTCAAAAACAAATTTGGCAAAATAAAATTAACAAAGGTTTTAACACTACAGATGTTAACAAAGAATTCTGCTTACTTTATGGGGAAGTATCAGAAGCATATGAAGCTTACAGAAAAAAGAAAGACGATTTAGGAGAAGAGTTAGCAGATATAGCAATTTACTTAATGGGCATATCAGAAATGTTGGGGTTTGATTTAGAAGATCAAATACTGTCTAAAGTATCAAAAAATGAAAAACGAGTTTATAAAAATATAGATGGAGTTACCACGAGGGTCAGTGATTAGAATGAAGGTATTGACAATAAAAGAGCCATGGGCAACCTTAATTATAGATGGATATAAAAAATATGAATTTAGAAGCTGGAAAACCAACTATAGAGGTAGGATTTTAATTCATGCTGGCATGTCACTTGAAAAAGATATGTTAAAAAGATTTGAATCATATAATTTAAATTGTGCAAAAGGTGCAATTATTGGTGAGGCAGAATTAACAGATTGCATTTTGGTTGATGAAGAGTTGAATAAAAAATTAAGAGCAATAGATCCTATTGTATATGGAAGAAGTAATCATGTTGAGACCTATGCATGGAAATTAGAAAATATAGTTAAGTATTCAAAACCAATACCAGTTAAAGGTAAATTGGGTTTATGGAATTACGAAAAGGATGGTTAATATGAAACACGAAATGAAATTACATAGTAGTCCATTTGAGTTAATAAAAAATGGAACTAAAACTATTGAATTAAGATTAAATGATGAAAAACGTCAAAAAGTAAAAGTAGGTGATTTAATAGAATTTACTAATAGAAGTACAAATGAAAAAATAATAACTAAAGTAAAAGAACTTCATCATTATCAATCATTTGATGAGCTCTATAAACATTTTGATAAAATAAAACTTGGATATGAAGAAAACGAAGAAGCTAATCCTACTGACATGGAATTATACTATTCGAAAGAAGAACAAAATAAATATGGAGTCTTAGGAATAGAAATAGAACTAATTTAAACTGTACATTGTACGGTTTTTTTAACAAAAAAAGCACAATTAAGTGCTTTAATTTATTTATCTTCTAAATCGCCAAACAATAGACCAATGTTAATTATTCCAGCTAAGCCAACAAGTGTATAAATAATTCTTGATACAACTTGGTCAGCTCCACCAAATAAAGAAGCTACTAGGTCAAATTCAAATAATCCAATAAGTCCCCAGTTTAATGCACCAATAATTGTTAGTACCAACGCTACTTTTTGTAATGTTTGCATATTATTCCTCCTTTTTACTAATTCACTATTATGATAAACAATTATTTTAAAATTATTCACGAATAATAGATAAACACAACCATATAATTAATTGAAAAGAAAAATATGAGGTGAAAGATGAAAAAAATAATTATTTTGGGTACAATAATAATGATGTTGTTTGTAACAGGATGTGGTAAAAAAAGTGCTGATGATATAATCAAAGATTTAGATAAAAAGATTACATCTGCAACAACATATCAAATTGATGGAACATTACAAATTACTAATAATGATGATACATATAATTATAATGTAAAAGTATCATATGAAAAACCAGACAATTATCGAGTAAGTTTAACTAATACTTCAAATGATCATGAACAAATAATTTTAAAAAATGATGAAGGAGTGTATGTAGTTACTCCATCACTAAATAAAAGTTTTAAATTTCAAAGCGATTGGCCAAATAATAATTCGCAAATATATTTATTAAGTTCACTATTAAACGATATTAAAAATGACAAAGAAAAGACATTAGAAAGTAGTGGAGAAGATTATATTATTACAACTAAAGTAACGTACCCTAATAACACTAATTTAATAAAACAAAAAATCACATTAGATAAAGAGTTGAATATTAAAAGTGTAGAAGTATTAAATAGTAATGATATATCACAGATGATTATGAAATTTAAAAATATTGATTTAAAAGCTAATTTTGACGATAAGTTTTTTAATCTAGATAGTATTATAGAAGAAATTGACACAGGTGATGATTCTAATAAAGAGAATACTGAAAAATCAAATGCTATTAATGATATAATATATCCGTTATATATACCAACTGGTACATCATTAGTAGATAAAGAAAAAGTATCAAAAACAAACGGAGAAAGAGTAATTCTTACTTTCGATGGAGAAAAACCATTCTTACTTGTAGAAGAAACAGCAAATATTGAAGAAGAATTTTCAGTAATTCCAACTTATGGTGATCCACTACTGTTAGCAGACACGGTTGCAGCTTTATCTTCAAACTCAATAACGTGGGTTAGCAATGGAATCGAATATTATATTGTTTCGGACGTAATGAGCCAGATTGAATTAATAGAAATAGCTAGTTCAATAAGTGCTATACCTACAATGAAATAAACACTTAAGTGTTTATTTTTTTTTGATAGAGTGTTATAATTCTAGTTAGGTGATGAAAATGGCAAAGAAAAAGAATGAAACAAAAGTAAAAAAGAATAAAAAAGTAATTAGTAAAACACCTGCGCACTATAATGAAGATGCTATGAAAATGATTAAAATAGGAATTATAGTAATAATTTGTTTTGCAGTAATATATTTTGTTACAGCCATCATTAATGGAGAAATTTTTAATAAGAAGAATGCTAAAACGGATCCAGAAATTCAAAAAGTTGAAATTCTAATGGGTGAAACATTTGAAAAAAGTGATAGCGAATACATAATTGTTTATTATGATTTTAAAGACACTAACTATAGTGGACTATATGATGCTTTAGTATCAAATTATAATTCTGCAGGTAAGGAAGTGCCAATGTATAAAGTGGATTTATCAACTAACTTCAGCAAAAAGTATATGGCGCAAGAAGGAGAAAGTGCAAATTATTATCCAACTTCTTTAAGTAATTTAAAAATTAGTGGGGCAACATTGATAAGAATTAAGGATAAACAAGTAATTAAATATATTGAAGGAAAAGACAATATTAAGAATTATATTGAAGAAATAGTAAAGTAAGACATTCAACGAATGTCTTTTTTAATTTTTAATTCTAAAATCAAACTAATTATGATAGAATTATAATGTATGAATATTAACATAGGGGTGAAGTCATGGACAGTAATAAAGAAAGAAAAAGTACAAGAAAATCAAAGAAAAAAGAAGAAGTTATAATAGATAAAATTTCAGAAGAACAACTAACAAAAAACGATAAGAACGATAAGAAAGAAAAAATATCCAAGAATTCATTTAACTCTATAGAAGTAGTAGTTATTATGGTGATAACTGCATTATTTGGTGCATTAATTGGTAGTGCCGTAACTTATTTTAGAGATAACAATGGAATAAAGATATATAATAAGGATTTACAAGAACTAATATCAACATATCATTCAGTTGCTGAAGATTATTATGGTGAAGTTGATAGTGAAGGTTTACTTGAAGCTGGTATAAAAGGAATGATGGAATATTTAAATGATCCATATTCTAGTTATTTAGATTCTGATACTTCAGAAGAATTTAATGAAAAACTAGAAGGTGAATATATTGGATTGGGTGCTGAAATTGCATATAATTCCAAAGAAAAAACTTTAACTATCAATGCTATATTTGAAGATAGTCCTGCTCAAAAAAGTGGTTTAAAAGTAGGAGATTTAATATATAAAATAGAAGATAAAGATATTACTGATTTAACTCTAAATGAAATAACTTCTATTATTAAAAATGGTAAAGAAGGTTCTATAGTAAAACTTGATATTAAAAGAAATAATGAAGAACTAACTATAGAGTTTAAACGTGGAAAAGTAGAGTTAACTTCAGTTGAAGGAAGAATCATTGAAAAAGATGGTAAAAAAGTAGGAATTATAAAAATTGATATTTTTGCCAAAAATTCATATGATCAATTCAAAAAAGTAGAAAAGTCTTTAGAAGAACAAGGAGCAACTAGTTTAATTTTAGATGTTAGAAATAATAGTGGCGGTTTTTTAACTACAGTAAAATCAATTGCTGAAATGTTCTTGAATAAAAAAGATGTAATTTTTATTGTTAAAGACAAAAAGACAGAAGAAAAACAACTGGCTGGTAAAAACAAAGAGATAGATATGCCAGTAGCAATTTTGATAAACGGTGGAAGTGCTTCTGCTTCGGAAATATTAGCATCAGCTTTAAATGAAAATTTAGGTACTGAACTAGTTGGATTAAAAACTTATGGTAAAGGCTCTGTTCAAAAAACAAAAGTTTTAAGTAGTGGAGCGACAATAAAGTATACTACTCAAAAATGGATGACACCTACTGGAAAAAGTATTGATGGTAAAGGAATTGAACCAACAATTGAAATAGAACAAAGTGAAAAATATTATGATACTCTTAAAGATGAAGATGATGCTCAATTACAAAAGGCTATAGAGACAGTGTTAAAAGGTGAAAGTCAATAGCCTTTTATGTTTTGTAAAATAGGTAAAAAAATGATTGCCAAATTCCTAGGGGGGGGGGG
>OIYG01000879.1_pt1 | contig 25684 bp, 28 predicted proteins | sample 1587861 | NCBI WGS metagenome assembly OIYG01 (sample SAMN03283272) | human gut metagenome | biome: human-associated habitat; material: feces | host: Homo sapiens | place: Peru | collected 2012 | reverse complement strand
AGTGGAAGTGTAGCGATACATTGAGCGGACTAGTACTAATAGATTGAGGATTTAACCACAAAGAATAATTTGATGACACATTATCTTAGTTTTGAGAGATCTAATATAAAATAAAAAAGAAATAATTTTACTGGTGATAATAGCGAAGTGGTCCACCTGTTCCCATACCGAACACAGAAGTTAAGCACTTGAACGCCGACGATAGTGAGTTTTGCTAAAATAGGTCGTTGCCAGTAATTTTTTTTATATTTTTTTATAGTATAGAACAATAAAAATAAAGCAAAATTGTTGAAATCACGTACAAAAAAGTTATAATATTTTTATGATATATTATTAATGAAATATTTTACTTTGTAGTATTTAATTCATATTAAGTTGTATTTTATAAAAAAATATAAGAAAGGAAGTAATTTTATGACAGTAGCAGTATATACTTTAGGATGTAAAGTAAATCTTTACGAAAGTGAACTAATAATATCACTATTAAAGGAAAATAACTATACCTTAGTAGATTTTAATGAGAAAGCAGACATATATATAATTAATACTTGTTCTGTAACTAATGAAAGCGATAGAAAAGATAGAAAAATAATAAATGAAGCAAGAAGAAAAAATAAAGAAGCAATAATTGTAGTAACAGGTTGTTACTCTCAAATTAATCCTGAAACAATTAACGCAGATATAATACTAGGAAACAAAGATAAATCAAAAATAATTGATTTACTTGAAGATTATATAAAAAACAAGAAACAAATTAAACAAATATATGACCTTACAAAAGTAGAATTTGAAAAAATGAATATAAATAAGTTTGAAAATCACACAAGAGCATTTGTTAAAGTACAAGATGGATGCAACGCTTTTTGTAGTTATTGCATAATTCCATATGCCAGAGGAAGAATAAGAAGTAAAGATCTTAATGAAACCATCGAGGAAGTAACTAATTTAGTAAATAATGGCTATAAAGAAATAGTTTTGACAGGCATACATACAGGAAGATACGGAGTAGATAAAAATACAAATCTCTATGAACTACTAAAAAAACTAGTACAAATACCAAAAATTTTTAGAATTAGGTTATCATCAATTGAAATAAATGAAATCACTGATGAAATAATAGAATTAATTAAAACAAACGACATAATGGCTAAGCATCTTCATATACCACTTCAATCAGGAAGTGATAAAATACTTACTCTTATGAACAGAAGATATGATATAAATTATTTCGTAAAGAAAATAGAAACAATAAGAAAAGAAATTCCGGACATTTCAATAACAACAGACTTAATCGTAGGATTTCCAAATGAAACTGAAGAAGATTTTAAAGACACAATAAAATTACTTAACAAAATTAAGTTTACAAAAATTCACACATTCCCATACTCAAAAAGAAAAAATACTAAAGCAGCATCTATGCCAAATCAAATAGATGGCATGATTAAAAAGAAAAGAGTTCATGAAGTTTTAGACATCTCTAATAAATACGAACTAGAATTTTATAAATCTAAACTAAACAAAGAGTATGAAGTAGTAAAAGAAGATAGAAAAAATGGTGAGTGTATTGGTTACACTTCAAACTATATTCCTGTAATATTAGAAAAAAATACCGTGAGTGATATAGCAAAAATAAAAATTACAGAAGTAAATTCGATCACAAAAGTATACGGAAAAAGTAGTTGAATAAAAATAAACTAACTATGTCACGATATAAAATAAATAATAAAATAGTTAATTACATTATAATATAAAAAGAAAAGTGTTAAATAATAATAACACCTAACTTAACTTTAAAAACTTGTACCACAAAAATAAAAAGTCCTCCAAAGAAAAGACTTATCCTAACTACCGACTATTCTATCACATAAAACACAAAAAGTAAACAAAAAAACAAGAAAAATTATGAAAAAAACAATTACCAAAAATTACCATAAAAAAAATAACAAAATATAATAAAAACCCCTTGATATCTACAAAAAATATGTTAGAATAAATATCAAGAAAAAAGAGCACAAACTCTTTTAAAACATATTAATAATGGTAAACATGTGTTTAAACGCAAAAACTTATAACTAACAAAAGATTACTGAGAAAATGCAAAAACAAAATACAATTATAAAATTAACACTATGGAGGTAACAAAAATGGTTGAAACAAATTTACAAGTAATATTTCTAAAAGAACAAATATTATTACCATATAACGAATTAAAAATAGAATTTGTAACAGAACATGACAAACAAGTTTTGGCAAACTCAACCATGTACCATGACTCAAACATACTATTAATAAACCTAGAAGACCCCCTAGAAGTAAATCCAAGTATAAGGCAGTTACCATCCGTAGGAGTATTAGGAAAAATTAAAACAAGAATAGAATTACCTAACGGAAAAATAAGAGTAGTATTACAAGGCCTATCAAGAGTAGAAGTCATAAACTATATTGAAACAGAAAGTGATATACTAGAAGCATTTGTAATACCAACAAAGGAATATGATTATGACGAAAACGAAGCAAATGCCCTAAAAAGAATACTATTTAGAAACCTAGACACCTATATAGGACTATCAAGTTATATGAGCAACAACGTAATAGGAAGAATCGAAGGCATAAATAGCATAGGAAGAATAACAGACATCATTGTAAACGAACTTGATATACCATACACAGAAAAACTAAAGTACATAAAACAAGTAAATCCAATATCAAGATTAAGAGCGTTGATAGAAAATCTAAATAAAGAAATAGAAACAATAAAATTAGAAAATGCCATCGAAGACGAACTAAAAGTAAGACTAGAAAAAGGACAAAAAGAATACATTCTAAAAGAAAAATTAAAACTAATTAAAGAAGAACTAAAAGAAGTAGATCTAAAAGATGAAGATATCTTAAAACTAAAAGAAAAAATAAATGAAATGGTGATTCCAAACAAGATAAGAAAACGTCTCGAAGAAGAAATAAAACGTTATGAACTAACACCACAATCAAGTCCAGAACTTACAGTAGTAAGAAACTATATTGATTGGTTAATAAACCTACCATGGTACAAAAATACTAAAGATAACTATAAATTAGATAAAATAAGTGAAATATTAAATAACTCACATTATGGATTAGACAAAGTAAAATCAAGAATACTAGAGTACATCGCAGTATCTAAAAATACCAAAAACAAGCTTAGTTCAATAATCTGTTTCGTAGGTCCTCCAGGAGTAGGTAAAACATCTCTTGCTAAATCAATTGCAAAAGCACTAAATAAAAAATTCGTAAAAATAAGCGTTGGAGGCATCAATGACGAAGCAGAAATCGTAGGACACCGAAGAACATATATAGGAAGTAGTCCTGGAAAAATAATTCAAGCAATGAAAAAAGCAGGTACAAACAATCCAGTATTTCTAATCGATGAAATAGATAAAATGTCTAAAAGTTATAAAAGTGACCCAACTGCCTGCCTACTAGACATCCTTGACAAAGAACAAAATAATATGTTTGTAGACAACTATATCGAAGAAGAATATGATCTTTCAAACGTTATGTTTATCTTGACTGCAAATAACGTAAATGATATTCCTGAAGCCCTAAGAGACCGTCTAGAAATAATAAATCTATCTAGTTACACAATTTTAGAAAAAATAAATATTGCCAAAAACTATCTAATACCATTATTACTTGAAGAATATAATCTTGATAACGTTGAAATAACAGATTCAGCACTTAAAAAGATAATTCTAAATTACACAAAAGAAGCAGGAGCAAGAGAACTAAATAGACTAATATCTAGCATTCTAAGAAAAGTAGTGTTAGAAAACTTAACAACAGTGAAGAAAAAACACGAAATAACACCAAATCAAGTAAGCAAATATCTAGGAGTAGAAAAATATACAAGCAATATAAATGATACAGTAAAAACTCCCGGAGTAGTAAACGCCCTTGCGTACACTTCTTATGGTGGCGAAGTTCTAAGAGTAAGTAGCGTTATATATAAAGGTGAAAATATCTTAAACATCACCGGTTCCGTTGGAGACATAATGAAAGAAAGTGCCACAGTAGCGTTATCATACATAAAAAGTAATTACCTAAGATTCAAAATAAATTATGACCTATTTGATAACACAATCCATATGCACTTTGAAAATACCCAAACTCCAAAAGATGGACCAAGCGCCGGAGTAACAATAATCACTTCAATTATCAGTATGCTTTCTAAAAAAATCGTGCCTAACAACATCAGCATGACTGGTGAAGTAACACTAAACGGAAAACTGTTGCCAATTGGTGGTATAAAAGAAAAACTAATTGCCGCATACACTAGTGGAATCACGAAAGTTTATATCCCCCTTGCAAACACCAAAGACCTTGAGGAAATCGACAAGGAAGTAATAGAAAACTTAGAAATCGTGCCCGTTGAAGACTACATGGAAATATATAACGACTTATTTAAATAGTTATTTTATACCTAGAAAACCTATAAGTCTTTATGATAAACATTATGAAGTAATAAGACAACCAAACATCTAATATAGAATTTATCTTCCTAAAAAGAAAATAACTTCTATATTTTTTCTTATAACTTTTTTTAAAAAGTTCTTTCTTTTTAAAATAAAATATGCTATACTTAATTTATAGAGTAAAGAGGGATAAGAATGATCGAAGAATTAAGAAAAAAATTAAATATCAAAATAAGAAATATACAAAATGAAAAAGAAGAATTATATGATAAAATAAGTAATCTAGATAGTAACTTACTTGAATTAAATGAAATATTATATAAACTAAATGAAGATGATGCTTTCTTTAAAATGACACCATATGAAGCATTTGAAATATTAAATACTTTAGGATACACAAATTCAAGTGATATTTATGAAACATACTTTAAAATATTAAATAAAGATAAAACAAGTACTAACAAAAAAGAGAATACTACTACTCTTAAAAAAGATGAAAAAGATTTAGACTACGTAGAAAAAATAGAATCATCACATAAAGAACTAACTAAAGAAAAAAGAAAACTTCTTAAAAAAATAATCGAAGTACTTATGGATAACTTTTATGATGATAATAAATACTACTATATAGCAAAAAATAAAATAAGTAAGTTTATTGCATACTACAATATGGCAAGTTTATTTTCTTATGACTACACCAAAGACGAAGTAATCCCAATGATTGTAACATCACTTTGCTATAAAAATATAAAACAAGATAACTACGATTTAGTTGGATTAGAAATAGAGAAAATAAGAGATAAAATAGAAAAATTATTATAAGTGATACATTCACTTATTTTTTAAAGGAAGTTAAAAATATGATAATGGATTTAGCAATAAATGAAGCAAGAAAAACAATAAATAAAAATTATGGTGGACCCTTTGGTGCAGTAGTAGTAGATAAAGATAACAATGTAGTAGCAGTCTCTTCAAACACCGTATTAAAGTCTCATGACCCAACAGCACACGCAGAAATTAATGCCATAAGACAAGCGTGTCAAAAATTAAATACCCATAATCTTGAAGGTTATAAAATATACACTACAGGATATCCTTGTCCTATGTGCTTAAGCGCAATAATATGGGCTAACATCAAAGAAGTCTATTATGGAACAGACTATAAACAAGCAGAAGTACTAGGATTTAGAGATGACTTTATCTATGAATATCTAAATGGTAACAAAAAAGACATACTAAAAACATCTCAAACCGATGAAGAGAAATGTTTAAAACTATTCGAAGAATACCTCTTAGAAGATAAACAAATCTACTGATAAATAATAGACAATCGCATATACTTTTGATATAATACTAAATAAGAAAGGAAATAAGTATTATGGAGTTATGGATATGGCTTGGCATAATAGTAATTTTAAGTATCATTGAAGCACTAACTGTAGAATTAGTATCTATTTGGTTCATCTTTTCAGGTATAGTAAGTTTAGTTTTACAACTTCTTGGAGTAGACTTTAATATCTGTCTTAAAGTATTTATAATACTAGGAATAATTCTTATGTTAACAACAAGAAAATATCTAGTAAAACTATTAAAAGTAGATAATACAAAAACGAATATAGATAGAATAATAGGTATGAAATGCCTTGTTACAGAAGATATTACTTCCTCTAAAGGCGCAGTGAAAGTAGATGGAAAAATCTGGACTGCTATATCAAATGATACCTTAAAAAAAGGAGATTATGCCAAAGTGCTAGAAATATGTAGCACAAAATTAAAAGTAGAGAAGTGGAGTGATAAATAATGCCAGCATTAATAATTATATTAATAATCGTAGTAATTCTAATTTTACCAAACATCAAAATCGTACCACAAGCAAAAAGATACGTAATTGAGCGCCTTGGAAGTTATCATACAACTTGGGAAAATGGCTTGCACTTTAAATTACCATTCGTAGATAGAGTGTCAAATAACGTAAGTGTAAAAGAGCAAGTGCTAGATTTTGCCCCTCAACCAGTAATTACCAAAGACAACGTAACCATGCAAATTGATACTGTAGTATATTTACAAGTAACTGACGCAAAACTATATACCTATGGCGTAGAGCGTCCAATTTCCGCGATAGAAACATTAACTGCAACAACATTAAGAAATATAATTGGAGAACTAGAACTAGACCAAACATTAACCTCAAGAGATATAATAAACTCTAAAATGAGAGTAATATTAGATGAAGCAACAGATCCTTGGGGCATAAAAGTAAATAGAGTAGAAGTAAAAAATATCTTACCACCTCGTGATATACAAGAAGCAATGGAAAAACAAATGCGTGCAGAACGTGAAAGAAGAGAAAAAATCCTTCAAGCAGAAGGAGAAAAGAAATCATCTATCTTACTAGCAGAAGGCGAAAAAGAAAGCTCAATTCTAAAAGCAGAAGCAAAAAAAGAAGCACAAATAAAAATCGCTGAAGGTGAAGCAGAAGCCTTACTAAAAATAAAAGAAGCAGAAGCAAAAGGAATAGAACTTCTAAAAAAAGCAGGAGCAGACAAATCTGTAATCGCATTAAAATCGCTTGAAGCACTAGAGAAAGTTGCAGATGGTAAATCAACTAAAATAATAATACCAAGCGAACTATCAAGTGTAGCATCTCTAGTATCAGTTCTTGAAGGTTCAAAAGATAAAGAACAAACCAAATAACACGAAAAAACAAACGTGTTATTTTTAATATACCAAATTTAAGTAGACTAAAATATTATTCTTATGATATAATTAATTATAGATAGGAAGTGCATAAAATGAATAACACAAATATAAAAATACCTAATCATCTTGGAATAATTGTTGATGGTAATGGAAGATGGGCAAAAGAAAGAAATTTACCAAGAAGTAAAGGACATGATAAAGGTTTTAAAAGACTAAAAGAAATAACTTCATACGGATTTGATAAAGGAATAAAAGTAATAAGTGTATATGTTTTTTCAACAGAAAACTTTAAAAGAAGCAATGAAGAAGTAAACCACTTAATGGACCTTTTTGTAACGGGATTTAAAAAAGATAAATTTTATCTAAAGGAAAATATAAAAGTAATTTTCTCTGGTAAAAAGGATAATTTAAGACAAGATGTAATTGATGCCATGAATACCATTAAAGAAGAAACTAAAAATAACACTAAAGGAATACTAAACATCTGCTTAAATTATGGAGGAAGAGATGAAATAGTAACTGCTTGTAAAAAGTTTACCGAAGAAGTAATAAATAACAAAACAAATATTGATGACCTAAACGAACAAAACTTTAGTAAATATCTATATCAAGACCTACCAGATATAGACTTTATGATAAGAACAAGTGGGGAAGAAAGACTAAGTAACTTTATGTTATGGCAAAATAGTTATGCAGAATTTTACTTTCCAAAAACTTATTTTCCAGATTTTTCTAAAGATGAATTTGATAAAGCCCTATTAGTGTATACAAAAAGAGATCGTAGATTTGGTAATATAAACTATAATAAATAAATATTAATATAATAGGTACATCATATTTTACATTTAACAAGATTGATTAAATATTAATTTTATGATATACTTAAATACGTCAAGGAAGGAAGAAATTATGATTGGAGTATATAATTATACAGTAATACTTACGTATATGAGTTTTTTATCCGCATTAACAGGAATATATTTTTCTATAAATGGTAATTCTTTCATAGGAATAATATGTTTAATGTTTAGTGGTTTATGTGATATGTTTGATGGAAAAGTTGCTAGAACTAAAAAAAATAGAACAGAAATAGAAAAAGGTTTTGGAATAGAATTAGATTCATTATCAGATCTAGTAGCATTTGGAGTATTACCTGCATCCATTGGAGTAAGTCTTGGAGTAGATAAAACACCACTTGTATTTACCTTATTCTTATTACCACTCGGAGCATTAATTCGTTTAGCATTCTTTAATGTCGATGAACAAATAAGAAGTTCTAAAACAACAAGTCAAAGACATACATATTTAGGACTACCAGTAACTACAACAGCAATAATTTTACCAGTAGTGTATGCCCTAAAAAAATATTTTCCCGCAAACTTTACATACATTTATGGAATAACTCTACTTATTGTATCAATATTATTTGTAACAAAGTTTGAAATAAAAAAACCAAGTACTAAAGGATTAATACTAATATCTCTTATTGGACTATTAATATTTATATCTCTATTATTAATTTACTTAAGGTAATAATATGAAAGAAACTATCAAAGAAGAAGAAGATTTAATAATTAAATTCTTATATGACACATTTTTAGGAAGAATACTATTACTTTTTATAACAAGAGTAACATTCTCTAAAATAATTACAAACTTTCTAGATTCTAGATATTCTATAATATTAATAAAACCCTTTATAAAAAAATATAACATAGATACATCTTTATATGAAAATAAAAAATATAAATCATTCAATGAATATTTTATAAGAAATAAAAAAGAAGAATATATAAATATAGATAAGAATATAAATGATTTAATAAGTCCATGTGATTGTAAATTAAGCGCATATAATGTAAAAGATAATATCTTTAAAGTAAAACATGTATCATACAATCTAGAACTACTTTTAAAAGATAAATCACTTGCCGAAGAATATAAAAATGACTACGTAATAGTATGTAGATTATCTCCAGATAACTATCATAGATATTGCTATATTGATAATGGTTATCATATAAACAACAAAAAAATAAGAGGTAAACTAGATACTGTGCGCCCCGAAATAGTAGGTAAAGAAAAAGTATATGTAACTAATTCAAGAAGTTATACCGTTTTAAATACCGATAACTTTGGTAAAGTAATTCAAGTTGAAGTAGGAGCGTTAATGGTAGGAAAAATAAAAAATAACTATAAAGAGCATGAATTTACTAAAGGTGAAGAAAAAGGTTATTTTAAATACGGAGGATCTACAATAATCTTACTAGTAAAAAAAGATAAAGTAAAAATAGATAACTATTTAATAAATAACACTAAAAATGGTTATGAAACAATAATAAATATTGGAGATAAAATTGGAGTAAAGAAAGATAATTAATTCTTTCTTTACTTTTTTGTATAAATTTATAAATATCATAAAATACTAATACTGGTGAATAATATGAAAAACAAAAACTATAACATCTTTTTGTTTTTATCTACAATATCAAGAAATCTAATGGAAGTATTAAATATAGCATTATTATACAAACTAAATTATTCTCTAAAACAAATAATACTCTTTTATATAATATTTTATTTTACAGGAATAATAGTAAACTTACTAGTAGTATATCTATCTAACTATCTAAAAATAAAATATATCCTAATAATATCTAGTATCTTACTTTGTCTAAGTTATTACTACCTAAATATAATGAATAACAACCTAAAATCTTTAATAATCTTTAGTATCTTAAGTGCCTTCTCATCATTTTCTTACCATATAATAAGACACTTCTATGCTCTAAATTGCAAAAGTAACAAAGACAAAGAAATAGGTAACTATCTAATATTTACAGTTCTTGGAGTATCTCTTGCAACATATATAAATACCTATATCCTAGAATGTTATAGTATGCTTATAAATATAATAATTGTCTTAATATTAGGAATACTAAGCATTATCCCCTTAAGTAAAATATCTATAACTAATGAAAAAGAAAAGTTAACTAATGTAAAACTAAATATAAGACAAAAACTATTCTTTTACTTAGAACAATCTAAAGTACTATTTCTTCTTTTTGAACCATTATATCTAATTATCCATATCAAAGATAAATTAACGTACATTGGATTATTTAATGCAGTATTATCTATGTCTAGTATAATATCAATCTATCTAGTAGTAAGAAAAATAAATAACTATAAATACTTTAAATATATAAATATCATCTTTGTATTAATACTTATAACTAAACTAAATATAACTAATAGTAATATCCTTTTATTAATTGCCTTTATGGAGGGAATATTAACTAAACTATATGAAATAGTAAGTACTAAAAATCTATATCAAATAAACTATCTAACTAATATAAAAAGCTATCTCTTGAAAGTAGAAATAATATTCTTGTCTTCTAGAGTAATTCTTTTACTAATATTTTATCTAACAAACATAAACATAAAAACACTATTATATATCTTACTACCTATAATCTTACTCTCAGGATTCATTCTAAAACAAGAAGAAAAAGATAACTAATACTATTGCTTTTTAACACTAATTTATGTATAATTATACTTATGAAGGGTAGAAGATAATATGGAATTAAGTGCAATAATAATTATAATTTTAGTAGGTATCTTATCTGTTTATGTATTTTATTTAGTTGGTATATATATAAAACTAGAAAATAGAAATAGTTTAATATTAACTAAATTTACAGAAATAGAAACTTACCTTGAAGAAAAACAAGAACTATTAACAAAACTAGTAGAGTTAACTAACGATGAAGAACTAAAAGAAAGTGTAAATAAAGAAAAAGAAAGCATAAGAGTAAATGATAAAATAAAGTATGATAAACTAATAAATAGTATCTTAAAAAATAGAACTTATGATGATAAAAAAATTATAAAACTAGAAAAAGAAATAGATAAAATAAACGATAAAATTAACTATTCTAAAGAGTTTTATAATGATAGTTTATATGAATACAACATGATTTTATCTACCGTAAGTGGCAAAATGATACAAAAAATCTTTAAGTACGTAGTATATAGTAATTATTAGTATGAACTTTAACTATAACGATAAATCTTATGATGTAGAAATAATTAAAAAGAATAATAAAAATATTTATATAAGGGTTAAAAATAGTAAAATAATAGTAACATGCAATTATTTTACTACTAAAAAAATGATAGAAAAACTACTTAAAGATAACTATAAAAGTATTATAAAAATGATTGAACATGATAATAAAAAACAAGAAAAAGAAAGTAAATTCTACTTCTTTGGTAAAGAATATAATGTAGTATATGGATTAGATTTCTCTATCGAAGAATCTAAAATATATGCTAAAAACGAAAAAGACTTAACTAAAAACATAGATAAAATTATCAAAGATAAATTCTATGAAAGACTAATGCACTACTATAATATGTATGAAGAAAATATTCCTCTTCCATCACTCAGAATAAGAAAAATGACTACAAGATGGGGAGTATGTAACATAAAGACTCATATAATTACCCTAAATTATAACCTATATAAATATAATTTAGAATGCCTAGACTATGTAGTAGTCCATGAATTATCCCATCTTATTCACCCAAATCATAGTGCATCTTTCTGGATTATTGTAGAAAAATACTGCCCTAATTATAAAGTAATTAGAAAAACTCTAAAAGATGAATAATAAAAAGAAGACTAATCTTAAATCTTCTTTATTTTTTTACCTGGAGTATTAAATTCCCTTAAGAATAGAGTAATAATACTAAGTACCTCGTTATATCTATCATTCCTAAAAGTATCATGTGTAACACCTTTAATCTGATATAACGTAACACTATCAGCTTTAATATTATTATATACATATTTAGCACTATCAAGTGGTACTATAATATCATTTTCTCCCCATAAAATTAAAGTAGGACATAACACGTTCTTTATATCACCAGCGTGTTCACTGACTAACTTCATAAATTCTCTAGTAGTCCCTGCGGGAGTCTTAAATAATCTAGATATTACATCAGTAGGGTTATAATCCTTAAATAGTTCAGGAGTTTGTTTTAAACTAGCAAGAATATCTAACTTATCATTCTTAAAAGTAAAATATCTAAATGCTGGACTAGCAAGTACCAACTTTTTAACCTGCGGATACTTACTCGCAACATGGGAAGCCAAAACTCCTCCCATACTATGCCCAATAACATAAATCTTTTTATACCCACGTTTTATTAACATTTCTACATGTTCTTCACAAGACTTAATCCAATCTTCCTTAGTAACATGATTAATAATAGTCTTATCATGCCCAGGAAGAGTAAAAGTATAAACATCAAAATCCCTATATAACTCTAAATCATTATTCAAAGAATTATAATCATAATTACCTCCTGCAAAACCATGTATCAAAAGTATTGCTTTTCTAAATAATATCATCTATATCATACCTTTCTTTTATCTAATTATAGCATATATTCTTATTTTTTATCAACATAAACTAAACGTTTACCAAACTAAATCACTAGTTTATTGTAAAATAATATATATTTATGATAAAATAATACCTGAGGTGACAAATTATGATATATTTAGATTATTCTGCGACTACTAAAGCAAACGAAGAAGTACTAAAAACATTTGTTAAAGTAAATAATGAATACTTTGCAAACTCAAACTCTCTTCATAGTCTAGGAATAAAAAGTAAAGAACTAGAAAATTATGTAACAGAACAAATAGCATCTTATCTTCATATAAAGAAAGAAGAAATAATATATACATCAGGTTCTAGTGAATCAAATAATACAGTAATTAAAGGAGTATGTAGTAAATATAAAAATAGAGGTAATCATATAATTACTACTAAACTAGAACATTCTAGTATTATATCTCCCTTAAATTATCTAACTAAAGAAGGATTTATCGTTGATTATGTAAAAATAAATGATGATGGATTAATAGATTTAGAAGACTTAAAAAACTTACTTACTAATGATACAATACTTGTAAGTATAAGTTTGGTAGATAGTGAAGTAGGTATAAAACAAAATATAAAAGAAATATCTAACATAGTAAGAAAATACCCAAAATGTTTTCTTCATATAGATGCTACACAAGCAGTAGGTAAAATAAATGTAGATTTTTCTTTGGTAGATTTTGCAAGCATCTCTGCCCATAAATTCTATGGACTAAAAGGAATAGGTATACTTTATAAAAAAGAAAATATCGTTATAGAACCCCTTATCCATGGTGGAAAATCTACTACTATATATCGAAGTGGAACACCACCATTACCACTAATCGCATCACTTAAAAAAGCCCTAGAGTTAATAATACCAAATATAGATAAGAACTATGAATATGTATCTAAACTAAATAAAATAATTATAGATAAATTATCTACTTACCCTAAAGTACATATAAATTCTACTAAAAACTCTATACCACATATAATAAACTTTAGTATAAAAGATATAAAACCAGAAACATTTATTCATGCTCTTGAATCTTATGATATATATATATCTACTAAAAGTGCATGCTCTAAATCAAATACAATATCAAATAGTGTATATGCCATAACAAAAGATGAAGATATATCTTATCAAACACTAAGAGTAAGTTTATCATACCTAACCACTCTTGAAGAAGTAAATAAATTTCTCGAAGTATTTGATATCTGTTATAGAAAGTTAGATTTAAATGGAACTAATTAAAATAAGTGCCATGTGGTGTCCTTCATGCTTAATTATGAATTCAAGAGTAAATAAAATACTAAAAGACATAAATATAGAATTAATAGACTATGACTATGACTTAGATAACGATATTGTAAAAGAATATAATATAGGTAACACACTTCCTGTAATAATATTAAAAGATAACGATAAAGAACTTTTACGTTTAGTAGGAGAGTATAAAGAAAATGAATTACTAGACAAAATAAGGAGTCTAATATGAAAAAGATAATTTATACACTAATATTATTTCTTATGTTTATTCCTAGTATATCTGCCAAAGAAAATGAAGTAAATATCTATTTCTTTCATTCAAATACTTGCCCACATTGTAAAGAAGAAATAAAACTATTAAATGAACTAGATGAATATTACGATAACATAAATATATATAAATATGAAATAAGTAATGATAACAACAGTGTTCTTTTATCTAATATAGGAACCTTACTAGATGTTAAAATAACAGGAGTTCCCTTTACTATAATAGGAAATAAATATTTCGTAGGTTATAGTAGTGAAAACTCTAAAAAAACATTTATAAGTACCATAAAGTATTTTTCTACTTACTCATATACTGATGTAGTAGGAAAGTACATAAAAGAAAATAACTTTTCTAATAGTGAAGAAATAACTTTACCTACTGATGGGATAACTCCAGATATCTCACCAGAAGAATATAATAAAAACTATGCTAACTATACCTTTAATCTACCTATAATAGGACAAGTAGACACATCAAAACTAACTCTACCCCTAACTACAATAGTTATAGGTTTAGTAGATGGCTTTAACCCATGTGCTATGTGGATACTATTATTCTTAATAACAATGTTAGTAGGATTAAATGATAGAAAGAAAATGTTTATCTTAGGACTAAGTTTTATTCTTACTTCCGGAGTAGTATACTTTCTAATTATGTTACTATGGTTAGATTTATCTAAATTACTAATTAACGTATCATATATTAGAATAATAATAGGATTAACAGGTATTATAATAGGTTCAATAAATCTACTCAAAGGATTAAAAAAAGAAAAAGGATGTACCATAGTAGAAGATAAAAAAAGAAATAAAATAATAACAAAAATAAGATCGTTTACTAAAGAGAAAAATATGTTTTTATGTATCCTTGGAGTAGTAACTCTAGGGGTAAGTGTAAATGTTATAGAACTAGCATGTTCCCTAGGATTACCTCTTATATATACTGAAATATTATCTTTAGCAAATATAACTAAATTAGAAAGTATAATCTATCTAATAATATATATATTCTTCTTTCTAATAGATGATATAATAGTATTTATAATTGCTATGTTTACCCTAAAAGTAACAGGTTTATCTAATAAATACTCTAAACTATCTAAAATTATTGGAGAAGTAATATTAATATTACTAGGAGTATTACTTATCTTTTTTCCAGGTATTGTTATGTTAAATTTTTAAGATAAATAGATAAAGAGACTATAAATAATTAGTTTCTTTTTATTGTTTTTTGTTCTTATTTATTATATAATTATTATGTAAATAGGGAGGCTGTTATGAAAAAGAAAAAAGGATTTACCTTAATTGAATTATTAGTAACAATAGTAATTGTTGCATTAATTGGTACTATTGCATTTGTTGGAGTACAAAAGTTACTAGACAAAAGCAGAAAGCAAACTAATACTGTATCATTAAGTAGTATTAAATCTTCTTCAGTAAATTATATCGAAGAATACGCAGATGAAGTATCATCATTTTGGTATCAAGACTATTCGGGTACCGAAGGAAACTATGTAGAAAATGATAATGAATACTCTTGTGTAAGTATAAGATTATTAATTAATCGTGGTTACCTAAAGGAAGGCATTAATGTAAAAACTGAAACAGGAAACAAAATAAATGATGATACACTAATTAAAGTAACAAGAAATAAAACTACAAAAGTAATAAATGATGAAGTATTCTTAGATGACCTTTCATGTAAAGAATTTGATAATGAAGAAATGCAAATAGACTTTAATATATCAGGTCTTCTTGGAGAAAATAATTGGTATATAGATAATCTAAACGTAGAAATATTACCTAAAGTAGGAAAAAGTGGAGTAAGAAGTATAGACTATTATATAAAAAATAATAATACTAAAAGTACTTCTAGTACACTAACTACTAACGATAACAAAACTGTGCCAATTAACGATAGTTCTTCTTCCTTAAAACTATGTGCAATAGTTACAAATGGAATAGGTAAAGTATCAAATGAATTTTGTACCAAAGATTTAAAACAAGATAAAACAACACCATCAAGCACTCTTATTTCTAGTGATAATATAAATACTAATATGTGGCATAAAAATAACTTTACCCTAAGTATAAAAGATAATACAGTAATAAGTAGTCTAACTAAATATATAGGAAAAGATTTAACAAAAGTTGAAGAAAAAGATATATCTACTAAAACAAATAGTATTAATATAGATAGTGATATAAATAATGAAACATACTATTCTAAAGTATGTAATGAAGCAGGTACTTGTAGTAATATAAATTCATATATAGTAAAACTAGATAAAACACCACCGGTAATATCTATATCTAAAAGTAATGATACTACTGAGTATATAGATAATCTATATCTAAAACTAAAGTTTATTGATACCCTAAGTGGTGTTACAAAATATAAACTAACTACTAATAGTACATATAATGATAATAACTGGATATCTATATCTAACACTACCTTAGAACAAAATATAAATAGTGAGATAATATCTTCTAATGGTGAATATTACTTATTTGTACAAGACGCTGTAGGCAACTATAGTATGACTTCCATTAAGATAGAAAATCTTGGTACTCCAAAAGAAATAGTAATAAATGATAAATCTACTTCAAGTACCATATCAAATAATTATATAATAAAAGATGCTAAGAAAATAATATCAGTTACTGTAGACCAAGGAAATGTAGACTATAGTTTCTCTAACATAACATTATCATATACTTTAAAAAATGGAAGTAGTACTACTGAAACATATGATACAACTTGTGAATATAAAGCAGACTATGATGAAGAAGAAGTATGTTACTGTGATGGTACAGAAACATCATCAACAACTTGTACCGAAGAATATAACCATGGTAGTGGATCGGGTGAATGGACTTTTTCTTGTGGAAGCAATAATAAATGGACAGTAGAAGATCAATATGGAACTTATAATGTAGATTGTGGAAGCGACGCCAAAGAATGGAGTTGTAAGTGGCGTTGCGAAAAGTCACATAAAGGTTCTTGTACTAAAGGTGATACTGATACATGCTCAGATCCTTGTGAGGGTTACTGTATAAGGACATATTCTGCAGATTGTAAAACAAAAAGAAATTACTATTGTGATAAGGGAGAAACCTTATCGGGTAGATACTGTGAATATGACTGTGAAGAAGAACGAGAAGTATATAAATATAAAATAACAGTTAAATATATTGTATAAGGAGGTACTATGAAAAAAGAAACTATCTTAAAAATATTATTAACAATAAGTATTATCTTATTACTAGTAGTATCTACTATAGTATTTATAAAAAATAAGAAAGATAATAATAATTCAAATAATGATAATAATGCTAAGTATGAAGAATTAACTAACGATAGAGTAAGAGACTTAATAATATCATCATACTATTATTACTTACTAACATATGGCAAAATTCCCTTAAAAGAAGGAACATATGTAAGTAATAATATAGAATATCACGAAATGAAACTACCTTTTAATTCTTTCAAAGACATAGATAACTTAATAAGTGATACTTTTATAAAAAGTAAACAACAAATAGCAACAAATCTATATGAAGAAAAAGCAACAAGAAAGTATCTTTCTGTAGGAGATACACTATACGTATCTATAGATAAAGAAGATACTTCTTGTGATAAAGTAGTAGAGTATGATAAAGATTTTGAATTAACTAAAATATCTCCAAATAAATATACCTTATCATACATATATAACGATACAAATAAAGTAGAACTAGATATCCAATATGAAGATGGATCATGGAAATTAAATAATATAATGTTTAGTTGTTAAAATATACTTGAAACAAACTAAAAAACGTGATATTATTTAATTATGTTAAAGATATAGAATTAAAAAACTTTATCATAAACATAACGGTAAAAGGGTAAAAAATTTTAGAAGGAGTAAAGAAGTATGGAAGAATTAAATGAAGAAATGGAATTTCTACCAAAAAGTGATGATAAGAAAAAGAAAAGCATATTTAAAAACAAAAAGATTTGGATTATCATAGGAGTAATACTAGTAGCAATTATTGTAGTGGTAGCAATAATAATTCATAATGACAAAGTAAAGAAAGAAGAACAAGAAAGATACAACAATCTTCCTATCAAAGTAGATATTTCAATGACAACCTATTATGGTACTATAGAATATATACTTTATGAATTAGATTTAGATTTTGATTTAGTTACTATGGGTGCTAATTGTTATACTGGAGTTCAACGTAATGAATTTAAAACAGAAAAGTATGGTATCTTATATACTGAATTTAGATATTGTAAGAGTAATAAAACTACTATATTTAGAGTTTACAATGATTCCAAAGATCAAGAATTAAGAGATCCAAACCCTGGAGAAATACCAGAATTTGATAAATATGGAGAAAAAATATCATCTCATAGTGATAGTTTATAAAATAATAAATATAAAATTATTTGGTACATAGATATTAAAATAACATAAATAAATCAAGGAATACTATACTAATATGGTATTCTTTTTTTGCTAGAGTATAGATGTTATCATATTAAAAATGTCAAATATGTCAAGCAATACAAACAAATTAAAATAAATATGATATAATTATATTATATACAATTAGATGGAGGTTTAGTATATGAATATAAATACAAGATTAGAAAATGAGGATTTATTTGATTCTCAAAATGCAAAGGGAAAAAATAGAATTATAGCATTAAACGAGAAAGGAATATTTACAGTAGAAGATTTTATAAATTGTGATATTACTAATATAACAAAAACTTCTTATATTAGAAGTCATTACATAGCAATTCAATATGCTTTAAGATATAAATATAAAGGAGAACCATTAGTAACAGATGTATTATTAGATAGAAATTTTAGAGTTCCCCGCTATAAAATTGCTTTGGGTAGTCATTACGATTTTTATATTCGTGATATGACAAAACTAGGATTTGAAAATTATTCGACGTCTCAGATTGGAAAAAAAATATTAGTAAATAAAATGGTAGAAAATAATGATTATTATCCACACAGAATAGCAGCAAATGGAGGCATTAAACAAGAATATTATAATGTATCAATGATGGAAATTTTAAAAGTTAAAGCACAATCTGGAGATAAACTAGCTAAGTTTTATGTCGATTATCAAGAACAGAAGAGTCTTGAAGAAGAACAACAAAAATCCAACACTGAAATATTAGAAAAATTAAAAAATGAAATAGTTTCATTAACAACTCAAAGAGATAAGCTTGATGAGAAAATTTGTCAACTTACAGAACAAGTACAAAAACTCGAAGGAGGAAATATTTCTAATGGAAGAAAATAATGTTGATATTGAGAAAATAAAGCAAACAATTCAAAAATTAAAAATTGAAATTCTCGAAAAAGAAGATAAAATTAATGAGTTATTAAAAATAATTAATGATGAGAGTGATGAGAAACTGGAAAAAATTTAAAGTTGCTAAATTAATGGTGCTACAAATAAATATAGCCCAATTATAGTGTATTTAATTGGAGGAAATAATAATGTATGAGAAAATAAAGAAGTTAATCAGCGATAAAAATAATAATTTAGATAATCAAACCCTAATGTATTTTACAAATTACTTCTATGTTTTGCTAAAAGACGGATTAATTCCAAATGGTATTACATTAGAAGATTTAATAGATAATGCTATGCGATATGCAAGTAAAGTTGAATTTTATGATGAAAATCATAGAGTGTATTTGGAAAATGGACCAGATACAAAGGGATTGAGAGATCCAAATACAAAAACAATATATATACGAGGCAATTTAGAAGAGCCACTTAAAGAAATTACAATTTATCACGAATTACATCACGCAGTTCAAACAAATCCTCAAAATAATGAAGTTGGAATTAATCAAGAAAGTAATATTGGAAGATTGATAATGGAAGCACAAACACAGTATTTTGCTGAAAAAATTTATTCAGAAATTCACGGAGTATCTTTTGATGAAAAAAGAATTCCATCTGAAAACTTAAGAATGATAAATAATGGAACGGTTATATCAAACTTACACAACTATGAAATGTATGATACTTTATTAAACAAACTAGCAATTATGATAGATGTATCAAAAGATTACTTTGTATCAATAAACTTTTTATATAAAAATAATGAAGGATTAAAAGATTTAGAAAGAAAGTATAATGAAGCAAGAGCAAAATATAAATTACCTTATGATTTTGAAGGATTATTATTAGTATTAGATTATATTTATTGTGTTGACTTAATGGCATATAAAGATAATCCAGATAAACAAACTATTTTATTTGGAAAAGAAACAGAGTCTGGTTATGAAATACACCCAGAGAAATATTTTAAGTTATCATTACATCTTCAGAGAAAATATATGACCGGATTTGATATAGATAACTTTTTAGCATTAGCTGAATCTGGCGGCAATTTTAAAGAATTTGGCAAATTTGTTGTAGATAATGAGAAAAGACAATTAATATCACAATTTTTAAGTACATATACCCCACAAGAACAAACTGAATCACATAAGAAAAAATAAAATATTAAAAATTAAGGAGGTTGTTTTTATGTTTAAAATAGCAAAATTAGAAAAAGTTAATAATGAAAAAGTTACTATTAATTTAGCTACGCAAGAACAAAGTCAATATGAAAATGGCAAAAAAGTATTATTTGAGAAATTTAATACCTTAACTTTTGATATTTCCGGGGATGATTATTCATTTGGATTTGATTTAAATTGTAAATTGGAAAAATTATTAGAAATACCAATGAATGAAACTATAGATTTTAAAGATTATATTTTTGGTGGTGAAACTTGGTTAAATGTTAAAGGATTAAATGGCGTTGAGCCAGAAATGGATATTAAAATAACTAGGTATTTAAAAAATAGATTTATTATCTTTTTAACATTTTATACTGATTATAGTTATGACGAAAATGACTATTCTGGAATGATTGAATTTACATTTAATTTAGATGATTATTTAGGGGGCGAAAATAAATGAGTTTAGTTAACAATGAAGAATTAAAAAATTTAACAAATACAACAAATGGAAGTATAAATAAGCAAATTGTTGATTTTGCTAAAAACATTTTATTTTCACAATTAAAAAGTTATATTTCAGATGAAAAACAATATAAAATAATTAATGATAAAATATCAAATATAAAAATAGAGTTATTATCAAATTCTGATTTTAAAGATAAATTTTATGAAAGCTGCTGGCAAAGGTTTTTTGCCAGCAGCTTTTGTATATGGAGGTATTATTTATTTTAGAAATGATATAAATTTTGATATTAATGATTTTCATAACTTAATTCACGAAATGCTACACATCATATCTGACAATGGTGAAAAAGAAGGATTACTACAACATAACAAAGAAAAAAATTATATGTATGGTAGAGGATTAAATGAAGCATTAAGAGAATATCTAACATCATTAATATTGGAAGATAATTTTAGAGGTTATTTAAAAGATTTTGAATATATAATTCAGTTATTTATGATTTTAACGAATTTAGATATAAAGGACTTATTTAATTTATATATTTCAAAAGAAGAATGGCTAACTGATGAGATAATAAATACATTTAATCCTAATGATAATGAATTGGTTGGATTGATAGTTGAATATGATAATATGTTGAATCCAAATGAAAAACTTAATCCTAATAATGTATTACATTTTTTATTTAATTCAATTAAAATAAAGATTAATAACAATGAGAAGTTGAATACAGAAAAATTGGAAGAATTATTAAAGAAATACTATCATTATTATTACAATGAAGATCGAGATTTAGATGTATCTACTAAGACAGGTATGGCTGAAATATTAGACATTTTAGGTTCTTATAAACATAAGATGAGCCGCTAATATTGTAAAAAAATGTAAAATAATTTATAATATATATGAGGAGGTATCGTTTATGTATGAATCAGAAATGGTTGATATTTTAGTTGGCATTAGTGAAGGCAATTATATAGTAGAACAAAGACAAGTTCAAAAAGGCAGTAAGCAAGCCGAAGAAGCTAAACAAGTTATGGCAGTATTAGCTTATAGAGGAATGAAAGAAGGAAGCGCTATTTATAGAAAAGTTGGAAAAAGTTTTATACAATTACACCCTGAAGTTGATTATCCAATGATATTAGAATTAGTAAAAACTTTTCAAGCTGAAGAAAGTCATTCCAGATCAAAATAAAGAACTTGAAGCATTAAAGAAGAAAATTGAATCAAAACTTGCTGAAAACAGTTCATTAAGTCAAGGAAAAGGTCGTTAGAATATTGACACAATTTGACAAGACCCCTTAAATGTGCTATAATTTAACCAGTTGTGAAACAATGGGGGTTGCAAAATAACTAAATAAGCATAATAGTAATCTCATTGTATCTACAATGAGATTTTTTTGGGGGGAATTTAAAATGGAAGGAAGAACAAAATTTAACTACGGTTATAATAGTGGATTAATTACTATGAAGGATATTAATTATATGTTTAATATAATTAATTCCAATTTAAGTGAAGAAGAAAAAGCTATAAAATTATATTCTTTTTGTAATCTACATAGTTTGATAAGTAATAGAGATATTTATAATACTTTGGAATTAGAACAAGTGGAAAAACTTAAAGAATTAATAAGAGTTTATAGAGACTATGAAGCTAAAGGTTTATTTAAAAGTGCTAAAAATCCTTATAAATGTACTTTAGAAGAAATTGCATTAAGATTAAAAAAAATAAATTCAGTATTTGAAATTATGAATTCTGAAGCTAAAGATTATACTAAAGTAGAACAATTATTATCACTATTTAAAAGTGCTGAAGAATTTAGAAAATCTTATGCCTTATTTAACAAATATGGTAAAAAAGATGAACGTTTAAGTTCGGCCAGAATTGCACTTGATAACTTCGATTTATTATATGCTAAATTTAAAGAATATGAAGATAAAGGTATTATTGATAATGTTAGATATGTATTAAGTATTCAAAACTATTTACAAAATTATGAGTATGCAAAATTTGCAATAGGACACTATATTGAATCATCAGAAAGTTATAAAGAAAGTGATTTTTTATCAGAATTAGGATTAGATAAAGACACATTTAACTTCTGTGTTTCAACAATAGAAGAATTAGACGTTGATTTATATAAGCAATTTTTAGAAAAGAAAGAAATTAACAAAAAAATTCGTTGTGTAAAAAATGCTGAAACAATTACTAATTTAGCAAATGGTATTAATACTGGCATTTTATCAGATGGAACACAATTTGACTTATTGGAATTCATAAAAAGAATACCATTCAAGAGAAGTAATAATTTTACATTTGCTTTAATAGACTTTATGAAAAGAAATAATCCGGATGATATGAATACGATTATAAAATACATATATAGTAATGGACTAAACATACCGTCTGCTTTTGCTCCTTTGGACTTTAAGGGGATTTATACTACCAAAACAATTATAAATGGCGTAGAAATTACAAATGCTGATAACAATATCATTATAGACTATTTAAGAGTTAATAATATACCATTAATTCACAAAACTTATGTACTTGCTAGAACAAAATATCTAAATGGTGAAATCACGGCCAAAATGGTACAAAAACAAAAAGAACAATTAGAATTAAATAAAATTCCAACAAAAGTGTTGATACCAAGTAAAAAATAAATTTAATAGGAGGATAAAAATGGAAAAATATTTAAGTTTATTAATAGAACAATTTAAACAAGCTAATAACATTAAAAATGTTGACATTAATTCTCAAACTTTTATATCAGAGTTTTCAGAATGGATCAAATTGAGACAAGATGTAAGTAAAAACTATTTAGCATTATTAGAGTATATGGAATTATCAAAGTTTGCTGACTGTGATACTACTGAAGTTGGTAAAGGTAGATATGATACTATTGTAAAACCATTTAATACTACAATTATTACACCGCATATATCAGTGTTGGAAACACTAGGAAATGAACGCATAATAAATGCTGAACTTGTAGTTATGGGAAAAACACCTGTGTTATTTGGTGCTAATAAAAATGGTAAACCAATATCTTCATCATCTAATTTAACATTTATGACCCAGAATCCTTATACAACTATTGAAATAAGAAACTGGGAAGATTTACATAATAGTGGCGAAAGTGATATTATTGTAGGTGTTTATGGTAGTATATATGATAAAGATATAGAATCAAAGTTAAAACAAATACAAGAATTAGAAGAAAAACTAAACGGATCATATATAAGAGAAGACGCTGTTATTGGTGATACTTATTCTTATGCTATTGCTAGTAAAAGAAAAGTGAAAACACTTGTTAAGACTCATATACATACGAGGTAATTAATTATTATGGATAGATTTTCAAAAGTAATTACGACTAATAAAATGAGTATTAAGGCTGAAATTCCACTTCCTAATAAACCAAGGTATTCAAAACTAGATATTTCCTTTGATAAGTTTAATGAGTTTATTAATAGATATTTATCAGGAAATATTATATTGCCATTACTACAAACTACTATCTATGATGAAGATGTTATTACATCACAAGAAGATGTTAACTTAAGATACCAATTTCTAAGAAAAATAAATGAATTAAATTTTAAAGAAATATCATTTAGATTATCAGATAGTACAATGCCACTTTATAATGCAATTATGGAAAAGATTGGTTGGAAGCATAAGGATAAAACTGAATTATTTATGAGTATTGATCGTAATCCTAAAGAGAGAAAAGACTTAAGACTACAATCTGCTCAAGGTAAAATAATGATGCCAGAAGAAAGTTTAATTTGGGTGCCATCTACAATAGTTCATAAACTAGAAGGTAAAGTTGATGAAGAAACACTAAAAAAATCAATAAAATTAAAAGAGATAGTTTTTCAGTATTACACAAGGTTAAATAGTCTATATCATACAGAATATTTTACCGAATTTGATAAAATTTGGTTAGCATATGATTTTATAAAAAGGCATATAAGTTTTGCAAATGAAGCTACGAGATATGAAAATGGAAAACAAGTTTTATATAATCCAAATAATAAATATGACTTTGTATCAGAGCCATTAGGCACTTATCAACATAAAAGAGGTGTATGTGAAGGACAAGCAAGATTTATGCAAGCACTTTTAAATAATCAATATTTTAAAAGTGATACTATAGCAATTAATGGTGTGTGTCCTTTAGGTAATCACGTATGGGTAGGATCTGTTGTTGATAATAAGTTATATCAAACTTGCTTAACTATGGCTGGTCCATTCAAAGATTTAGGTAATAAAGGTTATGTTCCTGATGGAAGCGAAGTTTATCCAAGAATATATGGAACATCATCATTGAGTAATCAAGAATTAATGCAAATTCAGTCTCATATAAAAAAATTAAGAAAGTAAAACAACAACTATATTTTAATAAAAAGCAAACAAACTTCTTGCATAAATTACCAAATTATGGTATTATTTAATTGTAAATAAAAATATGAAAGGAGCCCTAACCATGAATAGAATGAATATAATTAATTATAACATTTATGCT